>Ga0164242_10000224_pt1 | contig 70735 bp, 65 predicted proteins | sample OricomgcompostMG_FD_108783 | JGI IMG/M metagenome (GOLD analysis project Ga0164242, IMG submission 108783) | Miracle-Growth compost microbial communities from Emeryville, California, USA - Original compost - Miracle growth compost (MG) ... | reverse complement strand
GCTAAGAAGCTCAGACGTGATAACCTTGGTCGCGTAAGATTTGTTTCATTCACTCCCGATACAAGCTTTAACGTAAAAAAAGGTAGTGGCTGGAAAAGAGAACGGGCACTTCTTTATTACTTCCTTAGAGATTCATGGGAGATGAATGGTGCTAAAGCCGAGTCTCGAAACTTCTTTAAGGGACAGGCAGGAAAAGGCTGGGAGCAGTACACCCAAGACTGCTGCGCTTTTTGGGATAATTTAGACTTTTCAGAGTTCCTTAATGACTTTCTTGCAGATGTAGAGAAAGTGCCTAATTTAAAATCGGACTTCCTTGAGCTTCGTAAGAACTATCCTCAATATAACTCTTCTCCTGAGGCAGAAATCCAGTCGAAAACAAATTCTATCATCGGTGAGTTGAGGAAAATCTTAGCTCAGGTATGTTTGCGAAAAATGAGTCCCGATCTGGTTATTATGGATGAATTTCAAAGGTTCAAGGATTTGTTTGATGACAGAACCGATATGGGAGAATTAGCGAAGCAGCTTTTTGACTTTCCTCAAGTTAAATCAGTCCTTCTCAGCGCCACTCCATACAAAATGTACACGATTAACAATGAGGATGAAGAGAATCATTATGAAGACTTTATTCTTACTACCTCTTGGCTTTTAAAAAATGATTCGACGAAGATCGAGAAGTTAAAAAATAACTTAGAAAGGTTTAGAGCATCCGTTTTTACTAAAACTGGCGTAGATGTTGAAGGTGCTTTGTTGGCCAAGAAAAATACCGAAGAAGTATTGAGATTAGTGATGTCTCGAACAGAACGAGTTAAATCGACTAAAGATAGTGATGGAATGATTGAAAATAAACCTTTCTCGGTGATCCCGACTCCGCAGGAAATGATTAGCTTTGTTCAGCTTGAAGAAATAGCAGAAGCTTTAGAGCTTAAAGGGAATGTGGATTACTGGAAAAGCTCTCCATACCTTCTGAACTTGATGGAAGATTACGACATCAAGAGAAGGCTTTTAGATAGACTAGATCGTGCTCCTGTAAAAAAAGTGATGGCTAAATATCCGACAGCATTTATTGATCGAAATGCTCTTGAACAATTTAATCCCGTTTCGCCTAACAACAGCAGACTTCATTCTATCCAGTCAGAAATCTTTAAGAACGAATCATGGAAACTTCTCTGGATTCCTCCTTCAGCGCCATATTATAAGTTGAGAGGAGCATTTGAAAAATTTGCAGATAGTTCCTTTACTAAATCACTTGTATTCTCTTCTTGGAAGGTTGTTCCTCGTGCAGTGGCCTCTTTGATTAGTCATGAAGCGGAGTCTCAAGCGTATTTGAATGGCCCATATAAGAACAAGGGTGTTGATTCTTACAAAGAAAGCACGGGACTCTATATTAGAAAGAAAGAAGATAAGCTTGAGGGACTTCGTTCCTTAATTCTACTTTATCCCTCTTTAACTCTAGTGGGGGCGGGTGATGTTTTTAAATTAAATTTTGATTCGCTCGCTACGGTTGATGAAATTCTCGGAGAAGTAAAAAACAAGTTAAAACCACTTCTAGAAAAAGTGACATCCCAGTATAGCAAAGGGACTGAACGTGATTCCAACTGGTACTGGGCAGCTCCGCTTCTACTAGATCGAGAAAGTTCACACAAAGACCTAATCGCATCATGGTTTGCAGATAAATTTGGCTGCCGTTGGTATGAACCTGATTCGGATGGTGTTGCTGGTTCTGTATTTGATGACCATGTGAAAATGTATGAAAAAGTTTTCCGTGGAGACATTGAATTAGGAGCACCGCCAGAGGACTTGATGGATAAAATAGCCACCATTGCTCTCGCTTCTCCTGCTAATGTGATTTACCGATCTTTGCTGAATATCCACAAAGACAAATCAAACCTCGATGAATTAAACACACTTTCGCTCTTGTTTCATTCAACCAGTTGTGCTTTTGCGATGAGGTCATTGTTTAATTCAAGTGAGGCTATTTCGATCATTAGAACAGAAGATGAAGACTCTTATTGGGCGAATGTGCTTACTTACTGTTTGGATGGAAACTTACAGTCAGTATGTGATGAGTATTTTCATATCTTGAAAGTGGCAGAAGGGTTCTCTAATGATCTTGAGATTGAAAGTGAGGACGATGATCCATATTATCCAATTGTCGAAATCTTTGCTGAAGTTTGCTCGATGAGGCAAGGCCGTCTTGATATTGATGTGTTTGTCGATGGAAAATCAAAACCCGATAAAGTTAAGACAAGGTGTAAGTTTGCTCTTGGCTATGGGGATTGGAAAAGTGAAGATGGCCAACAAGAGTCACGCGCTGAGACTGTTCGCCATGCTTTTAATTCACCTTTTAGACCATTTGTACTTGCTACAACATCCGTAGGGCAAGAAGGCCTGGACTTTCACCAGTATTGTCACTCGATATTTCACTGGAATCTTCCAAGAAATCCTGTCGATCTTGAGCAACGTGAAGGCCGTATTCATCGCTTCAAAGGCCACGTTATAAGAAAGAATGTATCGACTGAATTTAATATATTGAGCTTTAAAACTGGGGATGTCTGGGACGAGTTATTCAAAGCAGCTTCAGAGGCTCATAAAAGTAAGTCGAATGATATGATTCCATACTGGATTTACGACAGTAAATTTAAGGTAATGAGGAACGTGCCAATTATTCCTTATTCAAAAGACGATCAGCACTTTCAGGCACTCTTAAAAACTCTTGCTAGATATAGGCTGGCATTTGGCCAGCCAAGACAAGATGAACTTCTAAAAGTTCTTGAGGACAATAAAGATTTTCAATTCGATGGAGAAATTTTGAAGCAGTTGATGATTGATCTTGCTCCACCAGAAATAAATAGCTCGGAGGTGATATGAGTAAAATAAAGTCAAACGCAACAGCAGAAAGATCGCCTTGCACTCACTTAGCTGGTGAATACTTCGTTGCTGCCGAATTATCTAAAAGAGGCTTCAATGTTGCAATGACAGTAGGTAATGCCAAAAAGGTTGATCTCATTATTGAAGATGACGAAGTGACCTTGCCAGTACAGGTAAAGGCAATTGCTCTTAAGAAATTTGTTGGATGGCCTATCAAACTTGGGTCGTCTTATTCCAAAAATTTGGTATTTGTTCTCGTAGTTCTTGGGAAGCTTGATGAGCTACCAAGGTATTATGTTGTCGATGGTAATGAAGTTACCAAGCTGACTAAGAAATATAAGACAAGAGCTATACTGAACATTACAGATGTTAAGAGCAAAGAAAATAACTGGGAATTGATTGAGAAAAGGCTAAAAGAGCTGAGAAAAAAACTCTGATTATTTAATCATCCCAATATCTTTCGCAAACTGAATGACTTTCCCAAGCCCCATGTAAAGATGGGGTGTAAGTTTATCTACGTTATTATATTTCCTGCGAAGACGTTTCATATCGAAAACAAAAACATCATTGGTTGAAAACAGGGTTGCAATGTGGATGTCGAGAGCGGCAGCGATCTTATCAAGAGTATCTACACTTGGGTCTTTCGTGCCTTTCTCAATATGAGCGATAGTAGCCTGAGAAACGCCAGCCATTTGGCCTAAATCTTTCTGAGTTAGATTTCTAGTTTCACGTAAATACTTCAACCTCTCAGAAAGGCTATATTCAACAGCTTTTTCAGGCTTTTTTTTCATCTGTATGGCTCCTTGGCCTCTTTCAGCTAATTCATTTAGCCTATCGGTCTATAGTATCAATAGTTTAGTAATAATTACCATAGGTAATTGACTATTCCCTAGGGTTGTAATATTGTGCATAAAGAATATCGGAGTGTTTTTATGCAGTATCCTTCACTTATTGATCTCAAAGATAACTCAATGATGGCAGCGGCTCTTGGACTCTGGGGCGCGGCCATGTTGACCTTTGTTTCAAAAGACATTCCTATAACGCTTTGGAAGGCCTTTAAAAGACAATTTACCACTGTTCTTGAAGTTACAAGCACACAGGATGAATTTGTGGCTATTACACGTTGGATGGAGCGACGGCCTTACAGTAAAAAGTTTCGCTCTCTTCGAGCAAAAAATAGAGAGCTATCTGTAGGGTTTGGGCGGCACTATTTCTTTCATAGGGGAAGGTTGTGTTGGTTTTTCCGTGATCGAGTAGAAACTAAGGATGGCTTTGAGCTAGAAGAAATCTCCATAACCTGCGTTGGTAGAAATCAGAAATTTATCAGAGAAATTGTAGATGAAGCTGTTAAAGAAACACATCGTTCCAAAGAAACTAAAATATACATTCCTCGCTGGAAATCATGGAACCTTCTTACAAGTCAGGCACCCAGAACTCTAGACTCTATTATTCTAGCAGATGATACAAGAGATAAGATCACCAAGCACTTGGATCGTTTCTTTCAATCAGAGGAGACATACAGAACGCGAGGAATCCCGTATAGGACAGGAATGTGTTTATATGGCCCTCCTGGAACTGGAAAAACATCGTTAGTTCGTGCGATCTGTGCTCAATATGATTTGAGATTATATACAGTTGATCTTTCTGACATAACTGACAACGAATTAATGGAGCTTATGTGGCGTGTTGGTTCGCGTTCTCTTGTGTTGATGGAAGATATTGATACTATCCTTGCTTCGCATGACCGTTCCAAAAAAGACAAAGACAGTAAACCTGATAGAGTGACATTAAGTGGATTGTTGAATGCAATCGACGGTGTAGTAGAATCCGAAGGGCGAGTTTTTGCCTTCACTACTAATCATATTGCAAAAATTGACCCAGCATTATTGAGGCCGGGACGAGCTGACCTAAAAGTAGAGTTAGATGTAATGACATCCCAAATGGTTGAGGCTTCTCTTAAGAAATTTGTCCCTGCATTGAATTTTTCGACCTCGCTTAAATGGAAGGATGGGATTACGCCAGCAGAGTTTCAGCAGATATTGCTCAGATATGAGTGTGAAGAAGAAAAATTATTAGAGAAACTCACTCATTAATGTCCGAGTAGGGGAGAGGAATATCTAATACGGAGGAAGTTTAAGAATGAAAAATAAAATATATCATTTTGTACTACTCATGGGGGTATTACTTGGGAGTATTTCTTCCTGCGGAAAGGCGAATGGTTTTACACCTGAAAACGTTGATTGTGGATATCGTTTCATTGCCGGCCATGATTGCATTGTATGTGATCATGGAGGGGTTAGCTGTAAGTGGTAATACAAGTTTGGTTGCTTTCAACTGTTAATTTTTTTGTGCATGAGTTGTGTCTTGTATCAGTGTAACCACTTAAATATATCTGGATAGCAGCCTCAGATGGTAGTGGGAGTCGAACTTTATACTTATCTCTATACAAGATACTAAGGTGAATGATTTTCTAAATCCTTTATTGAGATATGAAGTTTTTCTGCTTCCTTAACGATAAGTGATAAGTAAGTTTCAGTGATCGTAATAAATTGATCGTTGATAAGTTCTTGTAACTTATCGGTTTGATAACTATCTGGTCTAATTTTATTAACGAAATCGATCATAGATTTAAGGCTTAATTGTTTTTCCTCGAAACTTGTTTTTCGATCTTTTAATTCTTCCATGAAATCTTTAAGGCAATGATACTCACTGATAATTCTTGTTATTGGAGTTAGCATCGCCGTGTAATTTTTGAATCCTATATTTTTGATAATCGTTTTGTTCTCCGGAAGATTTTCTAGATAGGCCTCTGTTCTTTTTTCATCTTTAAGGTAGCTCCACGAAAGAACGGAGATTGTTACAAATCCGCGTTTTGCAGCGTTCCTGTTGAGACTATGATAAAGCCAAGGTTTTTGTATAACTAACTCGAGATATACACTTCCCTTAGGTGTAAAGGTATATAACAGCTCTTTACCAGTCATTGAATCATCAACAATTCGTTCTTGAATCCTGGGGTTTAATAACGATGTATTTTTCTGTTTAGCTTTTTCTCGAAATGTCTTAAAGGTTTCAGATTTTATAAGGCCTATTTCTTCTAGCTTTTTTAGTAGAAGATGCTCTGTGGTGTTAGAAACTTTATTATTATTGGAGCTGCCCTTTCTTCTTTTGTTGCCTCCACTTTCAGTAATCATTTCATCTGGAAGAACTTGGTGCCAAGGAGCATATCCCTCAAGACCAGACTCAAATAGAAAACGATGAAGTTCAGTCCTAGTAGGTGGTCTCTTTTCATTGGCCCATTCTCTTAATCCAATTAAAATCGCCAGTGTGTTTAGAATAGGTGTGTCTGGAACTAGGGAGCTATATTCGCCCATAAGTTGTCTCCAAATTTTCCAGTCATCTGATTTTGGTAAGTACATGTATTCAGTTTATCGGATTATATAAATTTCAACATTAAATTTAATCATTGAATTTAATTAATAGAGGAGTATAATAGTCAGGAATGGTTGTGCAAGTAATTGAAACCAAATAAAAAAGGAATGCTTATGTCAGAGATTCTTACCTATCGCTCTACTCGTGATGAAATGCTTGATTGGCTTGAAGACGAAAGCAGGGATGACATTCTTTCAGTTATCGAATTCATTAACGATGGTGATGATTACAAATATAGACTTCCAGTATCTGGTACAAAGCCCGACCTCATTGAAGCCCTCAGTGACGTTCCAAAAAGATTCCTTTGGGATGCGATTGATGAAGTATTTCCTGATTCTGATGAGGAGGACGATGAAGATTTCGAAGATGAAGAGCAAGAGAAGCCGAAACGGCGACCATCTCAACAGTCTCGTAATTCAGATGAATTTAGCGTAGTTCATCCCAAGGATATTTCACTACACTCGTTTGACATGTCTCTCTTGAATCTAGATCAAGACCCGGAACAGCTATTAAAAAGAATAGAAAACTATTATAGCTTTCGAACGCGTGATTTAGGGATTCACAATCTGACCATACTTTTTTCTGGCCCGTCTGGTGCGGGGAAAACCCACCTAATAAGATTTCTTTCAAAAAGATTAAATCGTCCAGTGATGTTCCTATCAGCGAGTTCGTTTTTAAGCAAATATGTCGGGGAAACTGAGCAAAACACAAAGAAGATTTTTGATTACGCTGAAAAGAATGACTGCATAGTCTTCATTGATGAAATAGAAGGTCTTTTGCAATCGAGAGCGGGTGCTGATAATTCGTGGGAGCTTACTCAAGTCAATGAACTCTTGGTGAGGCTAGAAAAATTTAAAGGTGTATGTATTGGGGCTACGAACCTCTACCAGAGTCTTGATCCAGCATTCTATAGAAGATTCACCTTGAAAATTGAGTTTTCTTTCATGAAGAAAGAAGTTAGATGGCCCTATGTCAAAAATAAGTTTCACCAAATCCTTAGTCCTTCGTCATCCTCTGCCGCTGAAGATAAATTGAGAAACATAAATTTCCTTACCCCTGGCGACATAGAATCGGTTTATCGCAGACTAATTCTTGATGGCGTTAAATATTCGCCAAATGAGATCACGAGCGAAATTGAAAGGGAAGTTTCTCTTAAGAAGCATGTATTTCAAAAAAAAATTAATCTCAGCTAAGGAATGAGCGATGAAGCCTGAAATTCTGTCTCAACATCATGTCGTTCTAAAGTTAATAGATTCAATACAAAGATTTGAAGAAGATGTCTTTTGGGACATTGTTCGAATAAGCTTAGAAATTTTGCCAAATGAAACATTTCAATATGCCTTAGATGCAATTGTAGATGAAATTCTAAGGGATGAAGATGAGATTCGAAAATTTCAGAGGACTTCGTTAGATTTCGCTCGAAGGGGTAAAGGGAAATCAAAAAAAAATGAAGATGATGACCCTCAGTCTATTAAAGAATCTATATATAACGATGTTGAGAAAATGCTAAGCTCTGACCACTCCAGGGATCTTCCACGAAGATTCAACTACGTACACCACCGTAGGATTAGAAGAGATTTATCGAGCGCATTCAATCCCCTTACAGGAGATGTGCACAGGAAATTTAGAATAGAAATAGTCTCTAGGTTAAGAGAGGGGGTGGTTCAGAATATTTGCGGGGAAGAAGATGTTTTGGGAAATCGAATAAAAACAATCTCAAGATATTTTGACTTAGAGGATTTTGAAGAGAAATTTATTTTATTAGTTTTTCACGAAACACATAATGTTGACACATTTTTGTCTGATTTTATTCGCTCCGAACCAGAAGTTACAAAGGTGTTTTCTGGAACAAATGAATTATATGAAGGGTACAACTTGCTTGAGGACGATGAAGAGCATCCACTTATTCAAAAAGGGCTCGTTGCTTATTCAAAACAACGCGGGTCTTTAATCCTCTCAAGATCATGTCTCCAGTGGATTCTTTCTGAAAGTGAGCCAGACTTAATGGACATGTTTCTACAAATCGAAAGCTGTAAGGACGCCTATCCTTTGTCGTCATTCCCACTTGATGATTCAACCATTGAAGTGTGCAGGCAAGTGCTTATAGGTAATATAGGTTCAAATATTCTCATTCATGGCAAGGAAGGCACAGGTAAAACAGAATTTGCCAAAAGTATTGCCAAAGATGTTGATGCAAAATGCTTCTTTCTAAGACCTTTTAATAAAAAAGGGAAAGATTCTATTAGTGAGCGAAGGATGGCCCTCTATATTGCTTCGAGGGTGATTTCAAATATTGAAAAGTCAGTTTTGATTGTAGATGAGGCAGATGATTTGCTTTGCACGCAACGATCCTTTTCATTTTTTGGAATGAGCAAAGGAAACAAGGATGATGATAAAGCTTGGGTTAATCAATTCATGGATAAATGCCTTGGAAAGATTATATGGATTGCAAATGACCTAAATCTCCATCGCTCTACGGTTCGGCGTTTCAATTTTATGATTAATTTCCCTGAATTATCCCATGAGCAAATGTGTTCTATGGTTTCTAGGGTTGTTAGAGAATCAAAATTTGGAATTAAGGGAGAGTTAAATATACCTCAATTAGTTGAACGTTTTTCAGGGCTGACGATTGGTTCGTTTGGTACCGCTGCAAAAACAGCAGAAGCTGTAGACGGAGATTTAAAAACGAAAAAGGAAGTTTTTTTTAAAATTCTCGATTCTCATTTTGTGGAAATCGGAGATGCTGGTCCGAAGAGAAACCTAGCGAGGGATTTTAATCCAAACTTTATAAATTCCAGTTATCCGATACAGAAAATATATACTTCTGTAGAGTCTCTCTTAGAAGGAAGAAGCCAAGTTCCCCAATTAACGATGTTACTTTATGGTCTTCCAGGAACAGGGAAAACAGAAGTCGTGCATCAAATTGCCAAAAAGTTTGGGCTCAAGCTTCATGCATATGGTTCGAGTGATTTGGAGAGCAAATATGTCGGTGAAACTGAAAAGAATATAGCTAATGCGTTTAGGAAAGTAGGTTCAAATGGAAAGTCCATATTATTCATTGATGAAGCCGACTCACTTTTTACAAACAGGAAAGCAGCTGAAAGGTCATGGGAAGTGTCTCGTACAAATGAAATCCTAAGGCAGATGGAAAATTTTCGAGGTATTTTTGTAGCGGCAACAAATTTTCAGTCACTCTTGGACGAAGCCTGCTTGCGGAGATTTCATTTAAAAGTTGAAATGTTGCCACTTAAGTCAGAGCAGTTACTTAACATATATAGAGCTAAGTTTGAAATGGTTGCGGGCATGCTGTCCGAAAATGAAAAAACGAAGCTAGCTGATTTTAAGAATGTCGCTTTCGGTGATATTCACGCAGTCTGGACAAAATTGTCTTATGAGTCTTCATTGACTCATGATGAGATTATTAGTTGTTTAGAGAGTGAGCTTAAATGGAAGAAAGATAAAAAAGAAATTGGTTTAAGAGCTTAGGGAGTTTTATGAAAAAAATGTTTGATCTTAATACAGAAAAGATTTTAACCAACTGGGGAGTCTCTGAAGCCGTAAGGGAGTTGATTGCAAATGCCCTAGATGAACAGAAGATTACTAGTTCCAAGCAAATCGAGGTCAAAAAATATGATGGATATTGGAAAATCAGAGACTATGGGCGCGGCTTAAAGGAGTCATCTTTAACGCAGAATGAATCACAAGAGAAGCTCTCTAGGAGAGACCTTATAGGGAAGTTTGGTTTTGGACTTAAGGATGCTCTTGCTACCTTGAACAGAAACAATATCAAAATTCACATAAAAACCGCCCAGATGTTACTGGAACTAAAGTTTGCTCCCAAAGCGAATTTTTCCTATATCGAGACGTTGCACGCTGTAATTTCACCAGCTACAGAAAAAACTTTCGTTGGAACTGAAATTTGTCTTTTTGATATCAAGGATGCTGATATAGACGAGGCTAAGTCAAAATTTCTAGTTTTTAATGGAGAGGATATTTTAGATAGCACTAAGCTAGGACAGATTATTAATAAATCCGATGGGCCAGCAAAAATCTATATTAATGGTATCTGTGTTGCGTATGAAGATAACTTTGCATTCAGCTATAATATTATTTCTCCACCAAAGAGCGTGCTTAAGCATCTGAATAGGGAAAGAAACAATGTAGGAAGAACTGCATATTCTGAAATTGTGAAAAAGATCATTTTATCTAGTGAATCCGAAGATGTTGCAAAAACGTTGTTTACACAGTTTTCACGTTTTCACGAGGGGGCGAGTTGTGATGAACTTGGATGGGCAGATATTCAAGAGCATGCAGTTAAAATTATAAGTTCAAACAAAAGAGCTGTTTTTTTTACCCATGAACAAACTTTAAATCATCTCTCGGCCGTTGATGATGCGAAAAGAAACGGATATGAGATAATTTATATCCCTAGCTCCCTTTCTGAGCGTCTTTCAAATGTCCGTGATAATAACGGTAATTCAATTCGAACTGTGAATGAGTTTTTTCGAGAAATGGATGAATCTTTTGAGTTCGATTATGTCACTCCTAATGAACTTACAAAACGTGAACGTGAAATTTATGGTTTAATTCCAGATATTTTGAAAAGTATTGGTGGGAAGCCTAAAGATGTGAAAAGAATTCGTATCAGTAATACTATGAAGAAAGATTACCTAGGCAATAATAATAGCACCTTGGGAATATGGGATGAGGAAAACGGTGACATTGTTCTTCATAGATCAACACTCAAGGATTCAGCGCAATTCTTTGGAACTCTAGCCCATGAAGTTATCCATGCCAGAACTGGCTATGACGATGTATCAAGAGAATTTGAAAATGCTCTGACAGATTTGATTGGCCAACTAATTAAAAGGCAAATCAGATAATTTTTTTAGGCGCACCCTAACTCCTATTTGCTCGGCAGTGTCATTGCCTTGGGCCACTTTGATGCCTGAGACTCAATGATAAGATGAATCTGTGCTTTGCGAACTTGGAAAAGAATCCAAGGAAGATTGCCGGAGGCAACGGCAAGAAAGGCGAGGGTAGCTGCAATAGTGACAAGTGATTTCATACGTTCCTCCAAATTATTTATTTTTCTTTTGCTTTCAAGATGATTGATCTCACCACGCTTCTGATCCATGGTTTACCAGAACGTGTAGGAATCTTTTTGTTGTTAAGTTCATCAGCGATTGCCTGATAAGATTTCCCAGTTTTCCAGAGATTGAGAATTTTGCGGAAAGCGATCTGCTCTTTGGGGTCCATTAGGAGCTTGCCATCAAGGTAAGCGTACCCAAAAGGAGTGGAGCCGCCGCGCTTATTTCTTTTGTTATCAATCTTTAAAGTATTGCCATTAAGCGGATTTCTGAGTGTAAAACCACTCTTCGTGAGCGTTTCTCTGATCGTTGTTTTGGGAATTCCTGTGCGGTCTTCAATATCTCTAAGAGAGAGCCCTTGCTCGTATAAAGGAGCGCATTTTTCAATAATGCGTGATGGTGTGCGAGGAGAAAGTTCAATGAAATCATGAGAGATTTGGTGTTCTCCTATCCATTGGGTACGACCACCATTTTTTTATAAAATGGTCGAATGAAGGAGAACGGATTGATTAAAAAATGGGTGTTGACCCCTCATGCAGCACAAAGAATTTTTGAAAGAAAAATTTCTTTGGAGGAGTTGGCACAAGTAATTCATTCTCCGGAAGACCCGCTCCGTCAAGGTCCAAAATTGATTTTAACCAAAACTTTTCGCTCTCGAAAAGACAACAAGGTTGCTGCGGTTGTGATTGAGAAGAAAGGTGACGACTTATGGCTCGTACTCACGGTCATGGTAAACTTTCGAGTAAAAAAACCTTAAAGACTCCCGAAATATTTCTCGATAAAGACAACGATTTTGCATCGATTCGGATCGGTTCTGGAATTGAGGCGAAATCGTATGAAAAAGATGGATTCCTTTTTTCGGAGGATGAAAAGGGAAATATTATCGAAATTCAGATTCTCAATTTAAGTTCTTTGGCGAAGTCGGTGAAAAAAATTGCTTAAATAAGCTTCGGGTTTGGTCAGCGTTGAGTTGAAGCTCCATTTGGAATCTTTAAATAAATGATATTTTCGGGAGCTTCCATGAGTGGTTTTTCCATTCTTGACTGGAGCGTGTCGAAAAGCCTGATTTCACGAAGCATAAGAACCAATGGGTGCGATCTGCTTAAAAATTGATCATTTGATAGCGCTCTAGCGATGATTCCTCGTTTTGTTTTAGGAATGGCTTTAAAGTGATCGAGAAATGCTTTTTCTTTTTTTTCAAAACAGGTTTCTATGGTTTTTAAAATTTCTGCTTGGGTTGAAAAACCGCCTGCAGGCAACAAGTCGATATCCGCGCCCTTATTATCGATCCACAGTTTTAGTTCCTTAGAAGAAACTCGTGGCAAAGCTCCATTATGCAAAAGCGTGTAGAGCGTTTCGTTTAATTGTGCGAGCCCCTCCGAAATTTGATAAATTTTATGCGATAAAAATGCTGGAATTCTCAAATCTCCAGTGGTTTCTAACGAACCTAGCGCATTCAGTAAGTCATTTTCAAGAACGATGAGATTTTCTTTTCCTAGGGACTGCCTGCAGCTTAATAGGAAATAATCAAGCGATTTATCAAGGAAGAGAAGATCAAACTTTGCATTTACCTTATCCATCTTTTCGTCGATTTTGCTTACCTTCGCGAGAATGGGGACGCTAAGGCCGACATTCACTAAATTTAGTCCGACGTTAAAAACTTCCAAACTCTGAGTTAATGGAATCGCGTTCGAAGCTATTTTCGAAATGACTTCAGTATCTCCGGCTGGCGAGAGTAAGTCCCACCGGATCCTTCCGTTTCCACCCCAAGTTATTTTATAAATTTTTGAAGTTGTCATCATTTACACACATGAGGCTCGTTCAAGCCTCTATCCCTTCCAAGTAATCCGGGTCGACTCGTTTCAGTTCAAAGGTTCGTTCTTTGGTTACACCAAGTCCGTAGTCATACATCAATTCAGCGAGTTTCAATCCGTCGATCAGGACCACCTTCACATCCACGCGGTGAATATAATCTTTTGCTTCCTGAGAAAAATGAGAAGTCGTGATGAAGATGCCTTTATTGGCTTTTCTCTCGTTGAGGCTTCCTACGAACTGTTGAACTGCTGGGCGTCCAATGCCGGAGCCCTCTTGGTATCGTTTAGCCTGAATGTAAATCATGTCGAGCCCGAGCGGGTCTTGGCTGATTTCTCCGTCGATGCCGCCATCGCCGCTCTTACCTGTGTGAATGACAGATTCAAGCTCAGGGACACCGTAGCCCATCTTCTTAAATAGTTCGACCACGAGCCGTTCAAACTGAGAGGGTTGTACATTCCTTGCTTGCTCTAACAGTTCGGCGACAATTGCAGAGCGAAGCTTTTGATAACTGTCCTCAAGAGATTCGACAGGATCAACTTCTGAGGCTTCGTCGTTTGTTTGAGGGGCATTGCTTACTTTCGAGTTTTTGATATCTCGAAATCTTTTAAACTCTGGGTATTGCATCAGAAAAGCGATATCGATTTTCTGAGGTGGCTTTTTTAGAACTTGTCTACCTTGGTTCGTTATTTCGTAGTGCCCACGAGAAGGACGGTTAATTAGGCCTGCTTTTGCGAGATAAACCAATGCCCAATAAACGCGATTATCGATCATGCGTTGGGATTTGCTGGGAAGAAGTTGAGTAAGCTCCTCGTCGGACAGTTTGAATTCCTTAATCATGTCTTGAATGACTCCTTTAGAGTCAGTGACAGGGAGGGAGGAAATTGAGCGAAGTGCGGGGAGCATCACGGTTTGAAAGTCGGGAATGGCCATGTGTTAAAGAGTAAGCGATTTATTGATATGACACAAAGAGTCAAAAGTTTTGTATAACGAAATTAAACTTCGTATAACAAATTGCCTATTTGTTTGACTCCGCATAACGACTTCTTTATAAGAATTGACCAATGAGTACATCAGACACAACGAAGGCAATTCGCTTCTCGAGAGCGGAATGGACAATGATCGAGGAATTCTTAGATCAAAATCCATTTTTTGATTTTTCATCCCTCGCACGCACGGCAATCCAGCAGTTCGTTCGAGACCCACGCCTAGAAATCAAAGGCGTTAAGGCTAGAAAACAAGATGCATTGAGAAATTTCCGTAATCAGAAAGTTGGAGAGGTTTAAAATGGACGAATTCAACGTGATCTCATTTCCGAATCAGACACGAACTGCTTACGCCGAAATTCCTCGAGTGCTGGAAGAGAGGGAGAATGGGCCCATTGAGAAAAAGATGCGTACTATCCTCAATGGTCTTGAAGGCACCCAATACCCAGATACCTTCGACTGGAGCATTTACGACAAAATTGCATCTCGGTACAGCGATAATCAACCTCGCGGTGGGGTGGTATTCAACACTGGATTGAAATTATTGAACCATCACGCAAGTTGTACGAAGTGCCATTACTCGTTTGAAGTGGACACCTATGGGAGAGGCTGTGTTCACAACTGTGTTTACTGCTATGCTAAAGAAATTCTAACTCGTCACGGTTACTGGAATGAGCCAATGCCATTCCCAATCAACTTGGCGGAGATCAGGAAAATTTTCTACACTGTTTTTGAAACTAACCGTAAATCGAAATGGCGTGAAGTTCTTGAGAAAAGAGTTCCAATCCGCATTGGCTCAATGTCGGATTCTTTCATGTGGGCCGACAAAAAATTTAAAGTTTCACTAGAACTACTTAAAATCCTGCGCTTTTATCGCTATCCGCACATCATCTTCACTCGCTCAGACCTAATTGCTACTCAGGATTATGTAGATGCAATGGATCCAGAGCTGGTTTCAATCCAATTTTCCATGAGCGGTGGGAATGAAACCCTAGTTCGTAAACTCGAGCCAGGAGCGCCGAGTATTCAACGTCGCCTTGAAGCCTTGAAGGTGCTCGCGGAATGCGGCTTTTGGACCACGGTTCGCATAAATCCGCTTTTCCCAATCTACCCGGATGGATACTTTACCGATCAAAAAAGCATTATCGAGCGTTTTGGCTCACCAACCGCGGTTCCAAAGTTCGATCTTTTTGACTGGTCTTTTATTCAGCGGCTTAAAGAATACAAAGTGCCGAGTCTTTTGGCAGGTTTTGTTCGCTTAAGCCCGTTCGCAATTCGAGGAATCAGTAAAGAGATAGGGTTTGATTTCTCAAAATTCTTTAAACCTGAGTTGCATGGAAAAACTTCTGATAGTCACTATTCAGATAGCGAGATTGCATACTATTATAAAAAGATTCAGCAAGAGTGCGTTCGGGCTGGAATTCGCTTCAATCAATGCTACATCGGCCAAGGCTTGAAGGATTACTATGCTTATCAGTCACTTTGGGATAATAAAGGCGACTGTTGTGATGCTCGCGGAATGGTATCTGCTTTCCAAGCGAGTAGCCAAGATATCCCTTGGGAAATCAGACTCAAACATGCTCCCCATAAAGAAGAAGCTCTTCAGGCGAAACAAGCAGATGATACGATGGAGCAACGTCTGAACGTAACTCCAGGCCTTACGATTATATCTCATACAAAACTTCGACTTATTTCTTCGGAATTGGTAGGTAATGAGTGATGAAGTCTGAGAAGGTCAAAACTTTTTCAGGAGTACATATTCAATATCCATGGAGCCAGCTGCTTCTCTCGGGAGAAAAGACTGTTGAGACTCGAAAATATCCGCTTCCAAAAAAATTTGAGGATGTGTCCCTGGCGATTATTGAGACGGCGGGTAAGAGTAAGCCTACGTTTAAAGCGCGGATTGTAGGGATCATCACGTTCTCGAACTCGATTGAGTACAAGAATTTTGAGGATTGGAAGCTCGATGAAAAACGACACCGTGTTTCAGTTGATAATCCAATCTTTGCTTATAAGGAAAATGTGCGTAAGTACGGTTGGGTTGTCAAATCTGTGACAAAACTTAAAGAGCCATGTTTGCCGCCTAAAAAACGAGGAATTGTGTTTGCATTAAACTGTGAAATCAAGGCAACCCTCCTTTAGAGGCGTGCCGTCATTTGATTTTTTAAAGTTCACCGTTCGAACTCCGATGAGCAATGAAAAGAAATTCTAAAAGGAATTGCTTTCTCTGGAGAACGCAAGGATGAATAAATCAATTTTTAAACCGATCAAACCCAAAACTAATACTATATTTTGTGGCGACAACCTCGAGATCATGCGGGCACTGCCCGATGGGTTTGTGGATTTGATTTACATTGACCCTCCATTTTTTACTCAAAAAAACTATAAAAATATATGGGGTGATCGTGAATCTGTTGTTGATTTCAGATCCGATTCTTACGAAGGCTTTCATGATACTGGAGATTATTTTGAGCATCATATTCAGGCTGCTGGAAAGATTGGTCTTGATGCCTATCTAGAATGGATGCGTTTAAGGCTTCTCGAAATTCATCGAATTCTAAAACCAACTGGGTCTTTCTATTGTCATCTTGATCATCATGCTGTTCACTATGTAAAAGTAATGTTAGATGAAATCTTTGGATATGGAAACTTTAGAAACGAAATTGTATGGCAAAGAAAAATTGGAAAAAACTCGACGGGTACCCAGCGATCTTGGCCGAATAATTCCGACTACATTTTATTTTATACTAAATCAAATAATTTTACATTCAACCCACAATACTTGGATGATTCAGAAAGTCTTCCCGAGAGTATTACTAAAATGTACAGATTTAATGACAATGATGGGAAGGGGCTTTATCGTCTTGGGCCTATGGAAGCGCCAAGTGATTCACCAACACTAAAGTTTGAGTTCAAAGGCGTTCATCCCCCCAAAAAAGGTTGGAGGTGGACTAGAGAGAGAATGAATCAGGCATACGCTGAAGGTATTCTTGTCGTTTCTAACGATAAAACTTCGATTCAGCAGAAGATGTACTTATCAAAACGTAAGGGTGCGATTATTGAATCAATTTGGACTGACATTCGTTGTGTCCAAGGTGGCTCAACTGAATATTATGGCTGGCCAACACAAAAGCCAGTTGCTCTTCTTGAACGTATCATTACTGCTTCGTCCAACGAAGGAGATCTTGTTTTTGACTGTTTTGCTGGTTGCGGGACTTCGATGGCAGCGGCACACCGTCTTAAGCGAGCATGGATCGGAATTGATATTTCTAAAACAGCTGTTGAAGTAAATAAAGACCGACTTGAAGGAATGAAGGCAAAGGTTGATCCGGTGTATTCAAATAGTCTGCTAACCGAACTCGCAAAACCAAAAATTGCTAAAAAAGCGAGGGTTGCTTGATATATGGAGCTCTCATTTGGTAGTTCGTTTAAAAACGAATTTGATAAATTCCGCTCTCTGCAATCGACGAGCGATTTTCGGTCGAGTGTGGTTCCATTTGTACAGTTCATGCTTCAACACCTCGAAAATCCTTCTCATCCTTATTGTAGTGAAATCAAGAATTGGGTAGTCGAGCTCTTTAACGAAGAAAAACACCACCTTTACCCGCACCAAGTTAAAGCCCTTCGCGGATGTTTTGATGGCATCATTCTGAACGAAGATAAAAATACGGGCTACTGCTTCATGCCGACATCGGCGGGTAAAGGTCACATCCTAATGACCCTTGCTGGTCTGGCAGTTGGCGATTTTGCTGTACAAAAGCTCGTTTCGGACTCAATGCCGGATGTGTGGGAGCGATATCCCGATATTTTTTCCGTTCTACTCAGTCTTGGCCTCGAATACTCGAAACTAGTGAGAAAGACTGACGCTGCCAAAACTCAAATTTTGGTTCATGATACCGAAATTTTAAAACAGCTTAATGATGACTGTAATCTTCTGCTCGGAGTAGAGCTGGCGAATAAGATTGAATTTCACTCCGTTCAAGCTCTTCGCAATGAACTGCGGCGCGAAAAGCTGAAGTACGTCATTATCGACGAGGCCCACTGGGGTAATGCTACTGAAGAAGAAACAATCCAGTCTTCACTAATTAAGGTCGTAACCCAAAGCGGTGGAAAAGCGTTCGGGTTTACCGCATCCCCATATTCAGCGGGTAAATTCCAAAGAACATGGTCTGAGAACGACATCAGCAAAGACCTTGGTCTGGACTTCAATTATTACCTGGATGAAAAGATTCTTTATCCCGTCACCCTTCGAGAAGTGAACCTACAAAATGCTCGCGTTGGATTCAAGGAAGGCGAAGAAGAAGTTGATCTAATAGAAAAAGAGCAGGTCATCGAATTCATGGCAAACTTCATGAAAGATCAAGTTGGCAATCCGCTTGATGGCCCCGCAATCTGCTTCTTTAATGCTACGATTATTCCAGATATGGTCGAAGCGCTCTTCAGCAAACGCCCAGATTTAAAACCTCATATTAAGGTTCTAGCGAGTGACGGCGCCTATTTTGCAGAGAAGTGCTGCGAGATGTTCGGCGACTCTATTCTTGCTACGGATGAAGATATTAAGCGACTCAAAAAAGGAGAAAAACTATTCCTTATCTCTCGGCAGAAGCTTCTTGTGGGTCTAAATGCTCCATACCTTCGTTATTGTTTTATTAGCCCCACTAATTCCAAAATCATCATCATGCAAGGTATTGGTCGCTTGATGCGCCCAGTGTCTGGCGATGCAGTTCCGAAGAAAACGGCGATTCTCTTTTTGACCAGCTTGTCTGGTAAAAAGCTCGATATTGGAGGTCAGGGTACAGATCCTTCTGAGCCTAAAGATCCAAGGGATCCAGGATTGCCAGATGACCATGATGATCCGAAAACTCGTTATACCACTACTTCAATGACACTTTCGGAGGCATATGATTTGCCTATTCCAGTTTTCTATAAAACAGAAGTTGGCTTCAGGGACTTCATCAATCAGACCCGAGTTAAAGATGGTAATACTGTCGAGGTTCTGAAACGTAAATTCATTGATCCTGAAGAATTGGATAAATTTGATCCAGTCGCCCTCCGCGAGCACGTTAGCCGAATTCGCGATATGGTGAGAGCCCAGTATAAGCGGGCCATCATTGATCGAGATAGTAAAATGGTCGATGGGAAGAAGGTTTGGTACTGCCACGGCAAGGAACTTCTTGGTAAAGAAGGTTGCGAACGCACGATGAACGAAGTGCATCTTGAAATTCATCATAAGGCCCCATATACGTTTGCTGAATTATATCGTACTCTTGGCGACGAAGGGGTTGTCTCTTGGCATGCCGACCCCAAAAACCTTCAACATCTGATTACCATCTGCAGCGGCTGCCACGACAAAGTGCATGCGAGGGACGGCAATGGAGGAGAAGAGGTTGCTTGATCGTGGATGATTTTATCGTACAAGCTAGCGATGCAAGGTCATTTGCGCGATTTGAGGGTACCACAGCGGAATTTAAATTATCTTCAATGGTTGTCGATTGGTGTATTCGAGAGAAAAAGATTGTCCGTCTTTCCCCACAAGAAATGTCTCGTAAGGATAAGGACCGCTATACCGATTATCTTGTCTCGCTTTTGAAAAGCTATTTGAAATCCCATTCTGAAATTAGCTCGTGGGTCGATTTTGCGAGCCGCAAAGAGAATATAAAGATTCAGTCTTTGTTTCATCAGTTTGGTGTTCGTGGTGAAGTATTCGGATTTGAATCATTTAAAGAGGACGATACAAAAACTGAGCGTTCTAAAACTAATCTTACTTTTGAAGAGTTTTACGAGATGTGCCAAATTCAATTCCACTATCAAGGGTCATTTGGTTCTTTCAAAAAAATGATAGCAAGAAAATACGGAAGCTTTGCAGAATATTGTGTTGATCGCGGCTATGATATTAACGGGACGAGATGGGATAGCAATGAAACCGCTCTTCGTGTCGCTAAAAAGCTTGGATCATTAGAAGCGATTAAGCTACGGGCGGTCAGTCTCTATAAGTATCTTTCAGAAAAAGGTCTTCTTGAGCAGGCGTTTGATAAAAAGATCTCTTAGATCGGAGAGTGGGATAACGATTATGCTAAAGAAGCCAAAAGATTTCACTAAAAACATTGAAACCGATCGTACGATTGCAGTCGTCAACGTGCGTAGAGGCGATTTTGAGGGAGCGAGAAAAATTTAAGTATTGATCTCGTCCTACACGGATTTGCGGTCGTGTCTATACTTTAGGAGGTTGATTGAAAATCATTGATTCCATCGAAATTAAAGCATTCCGGTCTCTCCGAGACGTAAAAATATCTTCTTTTGGTGATCTAACCGCTATTGCAGGTTATAACGGCTCTGGAAAATCTAACCTCTTAAGAGTATTAAATGTGTACTTTTTGGGTTATGTCGAAGGTGGCAATACTTTAAAAGTCGATGAAGATTTTCATCGACCGGATTTAAAGAAGAAAAAGAAAAAAGTTATTGAAGTGACTATCGTTTTTAGTCTGCCGGATACTTTTGTATTCCAACAGAGCCTTAAAGCTGTTGAAAATTTTTTAGGGAAAAGAAAATTTTCTATTAAGAAGCGCTGGAATAGGGATGGTTCCGTAGATTATTTTTTAGATGAAAATCAACTTTTAACACCTGAAGATAAAATTAAAATAGATCAATTTTTGTCCTTAATTAATTTTCGATATATTCCCAATCGAGTTGTTCCAACGGAGATTATCAAGGGGGAACATAAGCGGCTGAGAGATCTTCTTGTTAAGAGATTATCTAAAAAGAAGGTTAAAAGTGAAGAGCTATTTAATAGTTTAGCTGGTATTTCTCGAGATTTGGCGAGAGAAATTTCGAATACCACTGTTCGTATGTGTCCAGATTTAAATTCAGTAAAATTGGCAACTGCAGAATCTTGGAAAGATATGGTGTTCGCTTTTGGCTATAGATTAACGACAGGCGGTGTCGATTTAGATGACTCTGTACAAGGCTCTGGAGTTCAGAGTTTGTTAATGCTCCAAACGTTATCTTTGCTTGATTGTGATTACTCTCAATTTTTTGGATGGAAACAGGCAACTATATGGGCTTTAGAGGAGCCAGAATCCTCATTGCACGCAGTTTTGGAAGCACAAGTTGCATCGTATTTGTCAAGTCTTTGTAATGAGCCTAGGAATCGACTGCAAATTATAACTAGTACTCATTCGAACTATGTTTTGCAGGCCGCCGATAAATGTTATCTTGTTAAGAGACAGAATCTTGAAAGTACATTCGAGGAAAAGCTTACTAAAGATGCGATAGAATCCTCAGCCTCTTTGGGGATCGGTCATTGGGTGCACCCTCTTATAATGACACCTCCTGGACCCTTGCTGTTAGTGGACGGTAAATTTGATGTAGATTTTATCCGCCAAGCGCTTAGGCTTTTGTCGCCACAGGCCGAAATCAATGTTGCATGTATGGAAACATTTGGGGATGGCTTGCAAACCGGTGGTGAGGATCAACTTTTAACCTATTTAAAATCAAACCTAAAACCTTTGCGTATTCGTTGTGCGAACAATAAAACGATCATTTTATTGGATTGGGAGTCGTCAAAAGAAAGTAAATTTAAAAATTTATTGGAGCATCAAAATTATTTTGTTTCTAAGTGGCCGGAGACATCATGTAATCCGATATTGGGCAAATCGTTTCGGGGTATTGAAAGACATTTTTCAGATCGAATTATTGAAGCAGCAAATAAAAATTCAAATTATTTAATAACTGAAAATAAAAAAACAAAAGTTAAAGCTATAGATCCTTCGGACAAGGAAAAGTTTAAGGTTGAGGCAAATAAGGTCGTAAAACATGGGATTGGGTTGAGTGATTTGCTTTATGTTCAGAGTTTTTTAAGGTCCTTGCTGGCCTCTCTTCAGGAGGGCTAGGTGTCACTCGTCTGATGCTGCCTCAAGCAATTGATTTTGAAATGAGTCATCCTAGAAATAATGATACAATAACGGGTATGTAGGTTTGATGAGAAGTTCCTTCATCGAGATGGATGGGAGTTTAAACATGAGACCACTTCGATATTCAATCAATATTACTCTGGACGGATGTTGCGATCATCGAGTTGGAATCATCAACGAGGAATTGCATCATTACGCCGCCAAGAATATCGCTCAAGCGGATGCTTTGTTGTTTGGCAGGGTGACTTATCAGATGATGGAATCGGCATGGCGGCTTCCTGCTGAAACCAGAAAACCTGCGGATTGGATGCCTGATTGGATGATGCCGTTTGCGCAAACGATCCATGTGGCAAAGAAGTATGTGGTGTCCAACACTTTGAATCAGGTGGATTGGAATGCGGAACTGGTGCGTGGTAATGATCTTAAGAACACCGTTTTGAAGCTGAAAAGCCAGCCTGGAAAAGGGCTCTTCACGGGTGGGGTAACGCTTCCGACTGCGCTCGCAGAGCTCGGCTTGATCGACGAATATGAATTCATCATTCATCCAAGAATTGCAGGACACGGCCCGAAGCTTCTCGACGGCTTGTCGAACTTGGTCGATTTAGAGCTTCTGGATCAAAAACAATTCGGCTCCGGAGTGGTTGCCTTACGATATCGGGATAAAAGAAGCTCGTTTAAAATCTAGAAAGGGAGAAACTCATGTCTAATTCTTCAGTAAAAACCGTCCGCCTTCACCGCGTATTTAAGGCACCTGCAAGCCGAGTTTATAAGGCCTTCATTAACCCCGACGCTCAGGCGCAGTGGCTTCCGCCTTATGGCTTTGTCTGTAAAGTACATGCGTTTGAACCCAAAGTCGGTGGCAAATTCAAAATGTCGTTCACCAATTTCACGAACGACCAAAGCCATAGTTTCGGTGGCGAGTTCGTCGAACTGCAGCCTGAAAAAACAATTAAATACACCGATCGCTTCGATGATCCAAACCTTCCGGGCGAAATGCAGGTTACAATTACCCTTCGTGAAGCCATGGGTCTTACCGAAGTGCACATTACCCAGGAAAATATTCCTTCCATGATTCCGGTCGAGATGTGTTACCTGGGTTGGCAAGAATCGCTTGAGAAGTTAGCTCATTTGGTTGAGCCCGAAATCAATCAATAGGGGAGAAATCAAATGCTAAAAGCCTACGCCTGTATCTGGTCGAACCAAAGTGCTGCCAAAATGGTGAAGTTTTACCAATCGGTCTTTAAGGGAGCCAAGGTCGGTAAATTTGCTTATTGGGGAAAGAACCCGATGGGAGTGAAAGAGGGTTCCGTTCTGACCGCACACATCACGATCTTGGGCCAAAAGCTCATGCTCTTGGACGGACAGATGGAAATGCCTTTCAATGAATCGGTTTCATTCGTCATTCCGTGCAAGACTCAGAAAGAAATCGATTACTACTGGAAGAAGCTTTCATCTGGCGGCGGCAAAGAAGTCGAGTGTGGTTGGGTGATTGACAAGTTCGGTGTTCGTTGGCAGGTGGCGCCCGCCCAATTCGATCAGTGGAATACCACCAAAAATAAAGCAAAAAAAGAGGCGATGATGGCCGCGATGTGGACGATGAAAAAGCTCGACATCAAAAAATTAAAAGCGGCATTCGATAACGCGTAGAAAGCTTGCCGTGTTGACTCTCCGCCATTCGATTGTTGCTAAATGAACAACATCTATTTTGTTCCTGACGCTATAAAAAGCGAGAAGAGGAATGATTGATGAAAAAGTTTATTTTAGCAGTCGTCGTTGTTTTTTCTTTTAGCTCTGTGTCTTATGCTCAGATTATGCGAGACGATAGCGGTCCGAGTGGTCCTCGTACTGCTGGCTCGAATTATAACGACCGTGGAACCGTTGGAACGCCTGCTCCCGAAGGCGGTGATCAAGCCCGGCCTCATCCCAGTCGACACCCGAAACAAGATACCGCGAACTCGCCGTCGACCCGCGAGCCGCAGCCTCTTGCCATGTGGGAAGGTCCGCGAACTCCGACCGGAATCCCTTTGAATAGCGCCTGGAAAAAGGAGTTAAATCAGTTTGCGATTCAGAATGTGGTTCACCCGGCCTGGGGTTATTCGCACGCCGAAAGAAACTATCATCAAACCCTAAAAATTGCTTCGACTGAAGGAATTGCAGTGGATGAAGAAGTGGTATTTGCTGCCGCGTTTTTGCATGACATTGGCGGATTGCCCGCGTTCGAAGTGGCGAGCGTGGATCACGCCGTTCGTTCGGCCGAGATTGCCATTCCGCTCTTGCAGAAAATGGGGTTCCCACCCGCAAAACTAGATGCAGTTAAGCAGATGATTCTCGGGCATACCTATTACGGGCCAAAACCTACCGATGCCGCTGCTCAGGCGTTCCGCGATGCCGATATGCTCGATTTCTTGGGGCCCATGGGAGTGTCTCGACTGTTGGCCGCCACTGCCGAACTCGGTGAGACCCCAACGATTCAGAACGCCGTTCTTTCGATCCGAAAGCTCGAAAAAGACCTTCCGCAGCAGTTCAGCTACCCATCGTCAAAGGTGGAAGCTCAAAAGCGCATTCAAGAAGCGGATGACTTTCTGAGCAAGCTGGATGCCTACAGCTATGGTGGGAATGCGTACTAGTCCAAACGCGGCATTCGCAAATTCGGTGAAAAACTTGCCACCATGTTGCAACTGTTTTATTCATTTTTGATGAGCATCCAATTCCCAGCCACGATCACCGTCGAAGCCTTAAACCAAGTTAGCATCAAAGACCAACTCCCGGAAACCTTCGGCCTTCGGTTTACCGAGGTCGGGAAAGATTACCTGAAGGCACAGTTGACCGTCGATCATCGGCACTTGCGTCCGGGAAAGATCATGAATGGCGGGGTTTCGCTCGTCTTGATCGAGACGGTCGGAAGCATGAGCGCTGCCAGTTTGACCGACTTTAAAACCAAAAATCCGCTCGGGCTTCAGGTCAGCGCCAACCACTTGAGCATCGCTTATCCGGGCGATACTCTGACGGCCACCTCGTACCCCGTGCACGTGGGGAGAACCACCCACGTCTGGGATGTGAAGATTCAAAATCAAGACGGTAAAGCGATTTGTGACGGTCGGATTACGATGTTGATTGCGGATAAGAAGGGCGAGTAGAGTTATTCTTTAAAGAACTTCTCCATCTGGGCTATGTTTTTTACGATAGCATCGAATGCGTCTTTAAAATCTCGCTCGTTAGGAACGGTCGTGGTGGCAGTTACCCAGCCCCGCTTCAAGCTTGTTGTATTGATGGCCTTGATGGTTTCCGAGAGTTTTTCCGGCATTTCGGTTTTTCGAAAGGCGAAACACCTTTTCAGAGCATCACCAAGGATGATGGCATCAGCTTTGGGCAGAAATACTGACAGATCGTGCACATCTTTTGATCGGGAGTTGATGTTTCCGTGCGAAATTAACGCATGGATTTTTTCCGCACAGACGGTTTCGATCGGATAAACCGAGCAAGTAATTTCTTCCCCCTTGAGTAAGATCGAGGAGACTTCGGATTTTTGCGGTCTCGGAGTGACGGGATCACCGACCCCAAGATCGAAATGAACGATCTGCGCTTTATTTGTGTTTTTTAGTACTTCGCCAATTCCTGCCCGATAAACTTGGCGGATTCCACCGTACTCGCCTTGAGTGGCAAGATCTATTTGATTTTCAAACTTAAACCAAACGCCGTCGTCCAAATCGGTTTCGGCATTTTTTCTGATGAGTTCCAGAGTGGATTCAATGTCAGCTTTCACCAACAAGGCATCAAGATCAATGGTGTATCTTTCGGAATGATAAACTCTCAAGCCGACAAAACCGCCCTTGAATACGAGGTGCTTGGCCAGATCTTTATTCGCTACCAAACGTGCGACAAGGCGCTCGATCATAAATGCGGTTTGAATATTCTGGAAAGGAACATTCAATTTGCTTGAAAGGTCCGTAATTTTTTGACGAACTGAGCTACCTTTTGCTTTTGTGGTCATGGAACAATCACCTCAAGATATTTGGTCAGCACGGATTCAAGGCCCAGCTCTTTTGCGGCCTTTCCAAGTTTTAGTTCGGTTGTCTGTCTTTTAGCGAGCGCATCTCTCGCGGCTTTTACGGCGGTTCTTTCTCCGATTTTTGTGACGAATTTAAGCCCTTCAAGAATGGCTCGCTCAAGAGAGACGATACGATAACCGTTTTCGGTAATAATGCCTTTATTAAGGCTGACCTTGGTGCGAATGAGTTTATATCCCGACTCACGAGTTTTTCGTTCGCTAGGAACGATTACCCATGTGTGCCCAGGGACTTGTTCGGCTAGATTATAATAAAAAAGAGCAGAGAGGCCACCGATGGCAGCGTGGGGACCAAATTTTGCACAAGCAATTTGAAACCCAACATCAACCTCTAGATCCGCTTTTGGATGTAGATAAATTCCACGAGCGACTCGTTTGAGTCTTTCCGCGGCCACCAATCGTGAAAGCTCTTGCTGGCCGAGGCCAATTCCTTTTGCTTGCGATAGAGTGAAGATGCCTAACTTCATGAGCTTTGCTTCCTGTTGCTGAGTCATGCTTATAGTTTGTGGTGAAAAGAGACAAAAGTAAACTTAAATTGTCTCTTTTCACCGGAATCGCATAAGCGATGAAATGAGATTTTTTCAATAAAAATAATTATTTAACCCGCATCGACCGAATGCAAAGGGTCCGGTTCTCACCTTGAAGCGGATAGGTGAGACGAACCCCCAAAAGTTTCGAGCCATTGAAGAGGATCCCGAGTTCGATCTTGGTTCCGTCGGCTCTCGACTGGGTGGTGGTTTGCCAGCTGTTTTTGCCCGATTTTACGCTGTTGCCGTGAATGTTGAAACTTCCTTCGTAAGTGTTCGCGAAGCCGAATCGTCCTCCGGCTGAATCACTGATGGCGCCGCCGAGAAGACCTGTGGGAGTCGTTCCGTAATAGATTTCAAAAAGAGTGAAGTCCTTATTTTGAGTGTCCTCGGGAGCCGTCGGATCGGCGGGAATGTCAGTGACGACGTCGGTAAAGGTCAGGGTGTCTTGGTTTTGCGCATGGCTCAGGTCGATCGGAGTTTTCAGATGGCATCCGCCAATAGCCGCATCGACATTCGACTGGGATTGAGAATCTTTCCCGCAACCTGCGAGCAAACACGTGGTGAAGAGAACAAAAAAGAACGATTTTTTCATATGAGCCTCCTAAGCTTTGGGGCTTCAGAGGCAAGTCGGATGCCAGCTCAGGATGTGCTTATGAGAAAGCTGAAGAAAGAATTGAGGTCTTTCAAAACGGAAGTGTAGGGAATTCCCGACAGAAGAGGCTTAGAGTTGACCTGTATTGATGCTGGCCGGAGCCCTCGGATACGGACACGGATTCGCCAAGCATTGAACCACTTCATCACGCTGTTCGTTTTTCTTTTCGATGCGGGTATCGGCGCTCCACCGGGCGTCGTCATCGAAATCGATCTGTTCGGCTGAGAAGCGCTGGGCACAGTCGCGGATTCGCATGATGTAATCGGTGAAGGCTCGAACATCGCGTTTACGCGCACGTTCGCGAGCGGGATCGGAAAGGGTGCCGTTCGTCATGTGATCGAGACAGTCTTTGATCTTGGTCGAGTGACTGCAAAAATGTGAAATCAGCCGGATCATATTCGAAACGCCGACGTTGTAACTTCCGGCCAGCAAAAGCAGCGAATCGCCTTGATCCATTTTTTCGATCCGAAAATCGCCGTTCTCGTCGTAGTCGGCCTTCAGTCCGCGTGAGCTGGTCGCTAAGGCCAACATGTCGGTCTTGATCGAAAGCGCTTGTGCAAGAAACACTTGTCGGTAGCAAGTCAGATCGCATTTCGCGAGGCGCTTAGGCGCGTTCTTCGTACCTTTCCAGAACTCCGTCCAGATGTCGGCGATTTCGTGTTGGGCGCGTTTGATTCGGGTTGCGCGAGGCCCGTCGACACTGGCGATGCTCCGTCCGCCCGAGAACTCGTGATACGAACGGCGGATCGAACGATGCAAGACTTCGTTCAGATATCGCACGTTCGTTTCTTTGATTTGGGCGTAGCCGATCGCGCCGACCGACGAACGAGCGTTACGATTGAAACGGCTTTCGACATAAGACTGACAGGCCAAAAAGGAATAGGGAATGCCCGAAGCCTTGGCCGCTAAGCCTAAATAGGGACGAAGCGTGTTGCGATAAAGGCAGTACTTGTCGCCAGGAAGGATGCAACGGAAGTATTCATCGGTTTCGTTCGGATTTTTAGGCGTGAAAGTGGTCCGTAGGGTCAGCATGGACGCATCCTTGGCCGCGCGGGTGTAATACCCGGGGTTCAGCGCGCGTGCATGGTCGCTGTTTTCAAGGAAGCGGGCGAAGAGGCGCAAGACCGAATCTTCGCTCGCGGCTTGGGATACCTGTTCGTGATCCTTCGGGATATCAAACCCAAGGTCGCGCAGGACGGTACTCGAATTGCGGGTCAGAAACGCGGGGCGTACCCCGCATCCTCGAAGGCTTGAGCCCTTGGGGCAGCCGCAATTCAACGGCGAAGTCATCGGTGCCGCCCCCGCGGACACAATCGTAAAGAGAAGAATCCAAATCCCCATCCTTAGACTATTTTAGCTTATGCCGTGCGAAACTCCCAAGGGTTGATGTATTTTAAACTATTTTCATTTAAAAAACGAAGCCTTCTCGTTTCAGGTTAAGTTTGGCCAAAAAAATGACGATGAGAGCGAGATGAGACCGATTCTGATTCTTTTCATGCTGGGTTTGATTCAAGCCGTGCCCGGAGCATGGGCAGGAGCTCAAACCGGGCGCTTGCCCGCATTAGATCGCGAGCTGCCGTCGTCACTCGTTGCATTGACGACAAAGCCTGCGACCGAAAAAGATGTGCTGAAGGCGCTGGGCAAGCCTAAAAAGCAAGAACCCCAAAAGCAGGGGGGCGATCTGTGGTATTACAATCTGACCGGCCTCGATTATGATCTGACTCTTCGTTTTGATCATCATGCACTGACATTTCTGAAGTTTTCGCCGATCTCGAAATACCTTCGGCATTTTACGGCTTCGACCTTGCTTGCCGCCCTAAAACCGGACGAGCAAAAAAAGATCCAGAAGCAATTGGACGAGGGAGCAGGTTGCCATCACACCGATTCGACTTGCAATCAAGTGACGGTGAAGGCCGATTCGATCGGCACGACCTTCGAGTTTAAAAACGCCAAGCCTCATCCGGTGGTGTCGGTCACCCTCAAGGGTGCGCAAGCGAGTGGAGCGCGGAAATGAAGCGTTGCCTCGGGTTTTTGATGATGTTTTTCATGGCGACGGCCGCACAAGCTCAAAACAAAAACTGCGCCGATTGTGGAGCAAAGCCTGCCGACGACGGTGCCCCGACGGAGTGGTGGGCGGCCAGTAACGCTCAAATCTTGAATGCTCCTTGCATGCGGAAAACGCCGTTTACCGAAGATGAAATGACTTCGTGGTTGAATGACCATCGGAAAGTGACGATCAGCGCTTCGGCGGAGGTCAAAGGGTTTACGCTTCAAAATGAGAATCCGAAATTGATCACGGCATTTAAAGAGTTGGTCGATTCGTCCTCATTTGCCGGAGTGAAGTCATCGTCCTGTCATCGAGTGCTTTGCGCGGTTCAGGAAGTATTCGGAAAAAAATTGGGAACCCAGCTTCTGTTTATGCATGAGCGCTTCGGCATGAACGGGTCGCAGTACACGAACGCCGGCGCGGATGAGTGGAAAACGGACGAACTCGACCAAGTCTTGATCGGACTTTCTGCCTTTCCTGAAAATCTGCTCCCCCAAGATAGGAACAAACAATTGATCCATTTTTCGCGCGGCTACAGCTTAATCATCTACGGAGAGAATGGCGCCTACGTCGACGCTAATTCCATGATTGAGATTTTCGATCCTTGGAACGATCTTGAAACGGGTAGGCAGCGAATGACGATTGTGCATGAAGTAGGACACAATCTAGCGCGTTGGAATCATTCGGACGATTCAACGTCGGAATGGTTGAAAATCAGCGGCGATTGGACGAAGAAAACAACCATCGACAAAGACGGGACCAGCAAAGACGAGTGGACCTCGCACACGCCGTCACGGGTGATGTCGAAGTATGGGTTGACGAATCCGAGCGAAGATTTTGCCGAGATGACCGTGGCTTACCGGTTTAACTCCAAAGAGTTGAAAAAGAAAAATCCTGAAGTGTATCGTTTGATGAAAAATGTTTATTTTGATGGACTCGAATATACCGATGAGGCGTCTTGTCAGGAGTCGAATTCGAATATTGCAAAGGTGAAGAAGGCGCTCCCTGAATTTCAGTTGAAGACCGTGAATATTGGTATGCACTCGTGGAGTGTTGGATTGGACGATGAATCGATCGCCAAAGCCGAGGCTCCGTGCGGGGGCTTCCCGCTGTCGCAGATCGGAAAAGCAAGACCTTATCATTTGGTCCAAGATCCGGCGTTCTTGCAATGCGTGCAAGATCAGGCGAAGGTTGCGATGTTGACGAGGACCGCTCAAAAAATAATGGGCGATCAAAAATCGCTTTTTTCGCCGCAGATGGCGGATCAAATCCCGGACTCAGCAGTCCCTTCGATCGTTTCACGACAAATCCTTTCAAAAATCCAATCAGACCTTCGGACGGTTTTGCAAGCCTCATTGAAAGAATACATGAAGGGTGTCTATTTCAATGACGGTGATTGCGATCGGGAAAAGTATCCTTATATGTCGGTGAGCATGGCGGTGCCTGGTTTTAATAAGTCTTTTTCGACGGAAGTCCTCGGCGCCGATTATCTTTATCGAGACTCGTTCAACTCCTTTCTGACCCAAGCCTGCCATGAAATCGAGGATCACAATCATTCATCGGCCTCAAAAAAGAAACAGGTCAGCGACGAAGAAGTCGCCAAAACGGTTGAGTCTTTTTTTCAGTAAGGGAATTCAGTCAGCAAGGCTGGCTGGCACCGAATCTGCATCTTCATTAGGCATGAGAGGCTGAAAACAAGAAAGCGATTTCTCAAATTCAGTTCATCTCAGAACACCCCCTGCTTTCCACTTGGTGGAAAAAGCAGGGGGTTTTTTTGTGCTTAAATATCCAAAAATTTAAATATCCAGCAACCGAAGCGCTTCGGGGCTCAGTTCGATTCGAGTGGCATCGAGTAGGGTCTTCAACTGATCCAGCGACGTCGCGCTGGCAATGGCCGAGGTGACTGCGGGACGGCTCATAAGCCACGAGAGTGCGATCGTCGCAAGACTCGTCGAGTATTCCTTGGCCAGCGAGTCCAGGGCATCCAAAATTCGAGTCCCGCGTTCGTTGAGGTATTTTTTCATTCCGGCACCGCGTGTGCTTTTGCTCAGGTCGGCTTCGCTTCGGTATTTCCCGGTCAGAAATCCTGCGGCCAGTCCGTAATAGGGAGTGACGCCGAGGTGATATTCTTCGCAAACCGGCTGAAGGTGAGACTCGAAGTCTTCGCGGTCGTACAAGTTGTACAGCGGCTGCAAGGATTGATAGGCGGGAATGCCCAAACGACGGCTCGTCTCGATTGATTGTTTCAATTCTTCGGCGTTGTAATTCGAGGCGCCGCATGCGCGGATTTTTCCTTCATTCAGAAGCTGCTCGTACGCGCGCAGGGTTTCTTCAATCGGAGCTTCAGGATCGGCCTTGTGCGAGAGATAAAGATCGATGTAGTCGCTTTGCAAGCGCTTCAGCGAATCTTCGACCGATTCGATGATGGCTTTGCGCGAGAGTCCCTTTTGACCGGGCGCCATTTCCATGCCCACTTTGGTCGTGATGATGACGTGGCGGCGATTCCCCCGAAGTTTGAGCCAGTTGCCTAAGATGGTTTCGGATTCCCCGCCTTGATGTCCCGGGACCCATTTCGAATAAACGTTCGCCGTGTCGATGAAGTTTCCGCCTGCTTCGACGAAGGTGTCGAGCAGACGATACGAGGTGTCTTCGTCGACTGTCCAGCCGAAGACGTTCCCCCCGAAGCAAAGGGACGAGACGGAAAGAGAAGAGGTACCAAGCGGTTTTGTTTTCATACCTTCTTAATCGGAACGAAGGGCGAGTTTCCTGAGTTGAATCGCATTCATCAGATCCGTCATCCGAATCACTCCTTTTAACTCTCGATGGTCCGTGACGGGCACGCCCGAGGCGCCCGACGATAACACGGTTTTTAGGGCGTTTTCGAGCGGCTCGTCAATTTCGACCGAGCGCGGAACGATGGTTTCGGCCTTGGCGACCGAAATGGCGTCCCACGCCGTTTGAGGAATTCGTTCGAGTGTCGCCGCATCTAAGATCGCGTAAGAATTGTTCGCGGTTTTGACGGGAATCGCCGTATGGTGCGAGCGGAACATGACTTGCGCCGCCTCGGAGAGCGTTTGCTCGTCCGAAACCGACGGCGATTCGACGATGAGGTCCGAGACCTTCATGCCTTTCAACGCATCTTCGGCACTTAACATGAACCATTCGGATTTCGCCGCGCTGTAAATGAATAACGCGATCAAAAGCAAAAGCAGATTCACTTGTAGCAATCCCACGGCCGCAAAGAAAAACGAGAAGGCATTACTGACCCGAACGGCGATGCGCGTGCCTTTGATCTTCCCCATGCGTTCTTCAAGCAGCGAGCGCAACACCCGCCCGCCGTCAGTGGGAAAGGCGGGGAGGAGGTTAAAGATCCCGAGTCCGATGTTGAGTGTACCGATCCAATAGGTGAAAAATGAAATATTGGCCTGATTCACACTGTTACTGATCACGTAAAGGACCAACCCGAGAAAGAGGCTTACGATCGGGCCGATGATCGCCATTTTCAATTCGCTGTACGGTTTTTCAGGAAGATTCGAGATCTCGGACGCACCCCCCAGCATCATGAGTGTGATCCTCCGTACTTTCCCGCCCAGTGCTTGCGCAACGAATACGTGCGACAACTCGTGGATGAGAATTGAAAGGACGACTGCGATACTGAGCAACGCGCCCCAGACGGCGGGGCGGTTCATCAAAAACTGCGGGTTGACGCCCGAGCGTTGCGCGACGAGCGGAAACTGAAGCGTGGCGATGAGGAAAATATAAAAAATGAGAAACACCAGGCTCACGTGCAGCCTGATCGGGACTCCCCGAATCGAAAAGATTTCCCAGCCGCCGGTCCGCTCCATGGATTCCCCCTCCTGATCAAACCAGAAAATAAAAAAAATGCCCGCATTTTTGAATCACAACACTGTGATCGCGGGCACTTGCCACCACTGAAAGGAATTCCGATGCATTCCGGATCGGATCTCCGATGGCGGTGGCTGACTTTGAAAGGTGCATCCCGCGTGCCAACACCTGAAAAAGGAAATGCCCGCATTCTCAATCGAATGCGGGCACTTTCCGTCACATCCTGGAGATTCCACTCACTGGTTTGGTTGTCTCGGACGCGACACTTTGAGGAGTTGCACGCCTTATGCCAGGAAACAGCGGTTCATTCTCGCTCATCAATGACTCCAAGCTGACGTGCCCCTGAAAAGCACCCTTCGCATCCTTCACTCGGCCTTCCTCGATCGCAACCGCCGAACGCACGACTTCTTCGCGTTCCATGCTCTCGAAGAAGCGCGCGATGTTCGGAAAGTCTTTTCCGATGTCGAAGAAATTCTTTGCCCAGCGCCCGGTGGCGTAAAAATACGCATCGGCCACGGTGAAATTCTCGAAGAAATAATGATGATCGCTCAGCAGGTAATCGTTGATGTACCGAAGCTGATCCCGCAGGTTGCCTTCAGTAACAGTGCGTTTGACTTCGCTTTGGATTTGGGGATCGGGGTGGAACGCTTTCGCGCCGAAAATGGGGGCATAGGCCTTGTGATAACTCGTCACCAGATAGGCGAGGATCTGATTGAGGCGATCGAATTTCGCGGTTCGTTGCGGAAAAGAAAGCCCGTGCTCAATCGCATTCGAACCGATGTGTTGAAGGATCGCTAAACTTTCGGTGAGGACCCCGTTCGAGTTAATCAGAGTCGGCACCTCGCCCAAGGGGTTGATACGCAGGTAGTTTTCCCCGTCGTTTTCGCCATGCTCGAGGCGAACCAGTCGGTAGGGTTCATTCAGGGCTTCGAGCGCGATCATCGAGCCCAATGCGCAGGTGCCCTCCCTATAGAATAAAATGGGTGTATTCATGACGTTCTGTTTCCTTTCTATGACGAAAGGAAATGCAAAACGGAGGCCCCGTTGTGTCGCGGATTATTGGACCGTTTATTGGACCGTGATGGAGTCGATCCCGACGACTCGGCCGAGCACCTTTTTGGCCTTGAGGTACATCGAGACGAAGACTTGCGGGACTTGTCGAGAGTCGAGGATGTACGGACTCCAGTTTTGTCCCTGGCGTCCGACCGAGAAAGAAAAGTTGCGGTAGGTTCCGGAGATTCCGTTGCTCAGATATTTGAGTGTGAAGTCACCGCCGGTTTGCGCGTTGAAGTTCTGGCTGAGAAGTGTCACGGCGTCCATGCCTGAGCTTTGATAAAGAACGATCCCCTTCGACAGATCGCTCAGTGCGATCGGCGTGTCGCCGCTGTTTTGGCTGAAGATCAGTCCTGTGACGTCCGCGTCGTCGTCGACGGTGAGACTGAATTGCAGGTGATCGTTAAAGGCGTCACTCGTGGCATTAAAGAGCGGCAAGTTCGTATCCACGCGGGGAGTGGCCAGCGCCGAAGACGTGAGTGAAAGAATGGAAATCAAAATGGCCAGCCAAAATTGGGTCTGAAGTTTCATGGATACCTCGCTTGTGTTTTTAGAATAAAGAGGAATCCTACGAACGAAACCGGGCAAACTCTGCCGGGCGAGCGCATTTTGAATTTAATTATTAAATAATCACTATGTAACGAAGGGAATGGACGGTGACGAAGAGATTAAGATGTCCGAGCAGCGAGTTAAAGATCCCACATTCCTAGGCCGTCGATCCGAAGAAAAAGCTTTCCCGTCCAGGGGGTGCGGCTTCCATAAGCTTCGGCGAATGAGCTGGGAAGAAGATCCATCGTCGCTGAGCCGCCGAGGCTAAGATGAAACGCATTGGGAGCATCGGAAACGCTTTGAAAAATGCGGTGAGTGTAACCGCCGGTGATGGCGCCGATCCATTGGCCGTCATTCGGTGATCCGCTCGACGGAACCTCAAGTTCGTCGGGAGTCCGTTGTAAGGCCTCGATGCGGCCGAAAATCAGCGAGCGATTTTTTTCGAGCAAAAACTCTTCACCGAACGAAAAGAGCGTGTCGGCATGATCGTACTTCAAAATCAGACCTACGATGGAAGCCGTGTGAAGCGCACAGTCCCCGAGTTTTCCTTCGGTGTAAACCGATGCCGAATACCGCAACACGAACGGAAGATTGGGGTCATCATGCTCAGGGCTTTTCACATAAGCAACGGAGGTCATCGCGGTGAGCGAAGGGGTGAATGCACGAGCAAGGCGAAAGGAGTACGAATTCGGAGTGCCGAGCGAAAGACCGGTCGAAGTGGGATTAGGCTCTTCTCCGTCGAATGCAGAGGCTTCTAGGGTCCAATCGCTGAGGCGAAGTGAGGCTCCGAACACAGTGCTCGAGATATGCCCGACGTCCTGGGCGATGTGATGCCCCAAGGGAGCATCGGGATTGGCCATTCCGGTCGGACGGTGCATGAATGCAATCGGACCGTCGCCGCTTTCTCCGCGCGGCGAAAAATGAAGCTTCAGGTGATCCTTCGAATCGTCATTCAGACGGATCGTATCACTTAAGGTCAGGCCCATAATCGGAGAGTTGTGCGGATGTTGCGCATCCAGAAAGGGGGCACCGTTTTTTTGTTCTTCGCCGATTTGAAGCAGTTCGGGGTAGCCTTCGTCTGGAAACGTCCACAACTCGAAAGTGCCCATAAAATCGAGATTCACATAATGCGAATCGCCCAGACTCGAACCCAGATCGGCCATGATCATGTTCGGTGACGAAAGCGCGCTTCGCCCGCGTGGGCCGGATTCGATACTCTGAACCGCGAAGGCATTTCCTTGCACCATGAGCATCCGCATCGGCATGTCTTTCATCGGAAGGGGCATACACATCCCCATCGAGAGATCCCAGACTTCCATATCCGAACACGAAGAAGTACTCATCGTTTGTCCGAAGGAAGGGGGCGCAAAAAATAAAGCGAGCGAAATAAAAAAGGCGAACTTCATGAACGAACCTTTCCTCGATGAAAAACCTGCCCGCGACCGAGTCGCGAGATCGTCTTGCCGTCGATGATGATTCCGCCGCCGTCTTCGATAGCATAGACAGGATGCTTCGTAGTTTTGGAGTAGGCGAGATGGGCTGCGATTTGTTTTCGGGTGGGTTCGAAGTGCGGCGAAAACTCGAAGCGAAAAAGACCCATACCCTTGAAGTTGCGGATGCCGACCTCGTTTTCGTCGGGGCCCAGGCCTTGATCGGCCGCGAGTTTCACGGTGGGACTCATGATGAGAGCCCCTGCGCTGAGACCTGCGATCACACCGCCGCGTTTGGCGAATTCAGCGAGCTTCTTCAGCATCCCGCTTTGACGAAGGTGTTTTAAAAAATAAAACGTGTTCCCGCCCGCAAGGTAGATGATGTCGCTGGTGAGTGCTTCGGCGATTTCTTCGCGCGAGTGCGGCTGATCGAGGGCCAGGCAAAAAAATTGTTCGACCCCGTGACTTCGGTACCGTCGCATGATCCGACGAAAAAAAATTTCAGAATCGTCTCCGCAAAACGGAAGGTAAGTCAGCTTTAAAGGCTTGTTTTTTCGTTCTTTTTTACGATTTTTTCGGGCTAGCGAGATGAGGGCACGGTGCAAACGATGGTTACTTTTTTGTTGGCCGCCCGAATACAGTACGAGTTTCATTTCTTATAAAATTAAACTATTCTGAAACAAACGCCGATTTTTTTAACATGAGGGCGCAAAAAAGAGTGAATAATTCCGTCAAAGGAATGGCGCAAAACGAAGTAGAAAATCCATCGACCGGGGCATCTCGCTCGTACGCTTCGTTCGATCGAATCGACGGTACGCATTCATTCAAGGATGCGGTCCCCGACGGTTACGTCGATTATCAAGTTCGGACCCGCCACGGCGGAGCGGTGTTTTATTTCAATTTCGATCTCGCCCGCGAAATGGGGCTGCTTGCGTCCGATCATCCGGACGAACTCACCTCCGAGCTCAAGAAAAAAGTTTTAGAAACCTTCTCGCTCGTGATCATCAACGAGTACGACATTGAACACGCGGTTCCGATCCGTCCGCAAGACATTCGGCCCAACCGCTACATGGCGACACGCTACCTTCAGCTTCAGCACCCGAACAAACAGGGCAAGACCTCGGGTGACGGACGAGGGATCTGGAACGGCGAGTGGACCCATCGAGGTAAGACCTGGGATGTTTCGAGTTCGGGTACGGGCGCGACGCGTTTAAGCCCCGCCCATGCGCAGACGAAAAAATTCTTCAAGACCGGCGATCGCGTCGTCGGTTACGGCAATGGCTACAACTGCGTGAACGAAGGTCTGAGTGCTGCACTCATGAGCGAAGTCTTTCACCGCAACGGAATCGAAACCGAGCGAACCCTGGCGATCATCGCCTTCGAAGGCGGATCGTCGATCAACGTCCGTGCCTCGAAAAACCTGCTTCGTCCCGCTCACTTTTTCTGTCATTTAAAACAAGGGAATTACCGCAGCCTTAAGGCCGCCGTCGATTACTTCATCGATCGTCAGGTAAAGAACGGGGATTGGAAACAATCCGTCTCGGGCCGTCGCGCACGTTACCGAGGCTTTGCCGAGCAGATGGCTCTCACGTTCTCGACGATCGCGGCTCGGTACGAGTCCGAATACATTTTCTGCTGGCTCGATTGGGACGGCGACAATATCCTCGCCAATGGCGGGATCATCGATTACGGATCCGTTCGCCAGTTCGGGCTTTTTCATCACGAATACCGCTACGACGACGTCGATCGCATGTCGACGAACATTCCCGAGCAGCGGGTGAAAGCGCGTTACATTGTCCAAAATTTCGCACAGCTTGCCGATTACCTGATTCGTGGGCGCAAACGCCCGATCAAGCATTTTCGCAACGATCCGGCGCTCAAGCTATTTGATCGAAATTTTCAAAAGGTCTTGCACTCCTTGTTGCTCTCGAAGTTGGGTTTTGGAGAGAAGGAAACGGAGTATTTGATTCAGAATCATCCGGGGCTCGTCCTTCGCTTCAAGAAAATTCATTCGTATTTCGAGAAAGCAAAATCGAGCCGGGGCACCTATCAGATCGAAGACGGAATTACCTGCGACGCGATTTTCTGCATGGGGGATCTACACCGAAAACTTTCGCAGGAGTATTTCCGGCAGGTGACTGAAAACGGAACCGCGTCGCCGCACGTTCCGGCTCGTGACTTCATCGAAATGATGAAATCGAGCTACGCGAAACACCACGATCTGAGGTTGAATCGCGGACGCCGTGAGCGAGTCAAAGAGTTTCAACGCTTGTATTTTAAAATGATTCGCGTTTCAGCCAAGCGCTTCCGTTCCGGCGATTTGAAAAAGGCGTTCTGGTCGCTTTCGATGCGCGCTTCGGTAAAAAACCCGGAAAACCGCCTGACGGGCGACGGTGTTCTGAGCGTGACCTCCAGCCTGATTCGAAACCAAAAAACGCTCGATTTCGAACAGCGTCAGCAGGTGATTCTTCACCTGGTCGAATTTCAGACGAGTCAGACGCCGCCCGAAGTCAACCCCGAGTCGAAGACGGGGAAGGTCGTGTTGCGCAATTTAAAAGCCATTCGCAATTGTCGCGAAGGGTTCTAAGTCCAATCCCGATCCGATTTTAATTGGCCTTTTCCTTGCTTCTGCTGATCCCCGGAGTGATTCACTCACACTCAGTCAGGGAGAACTGCATGTACAAACTCATTCTTTTAGGATCCTTAATTCTGATTCCTCGGTTTGCATCGGCCGCGCCGGGGGTATTTTGCCCGTGCGAAGACAAGCAAATCGTGGCACAACTTCAGGCATCGAGCAGCGAACAGCTCGCGTTGGCGAATGCGGTTTTGCCGCGTCTTCAGGACGAGCGGGTCATTGCGTTTGCGCAAACCGTCGTCATCAACCAGACGGATTTCAACCAGCGACTGACGAAGTTCATTAACGACACGGGGATCGTTCCGAACGAAACCGATCTGAGTAAGGCCTACCAGGATGAAACTCGGCAAAAAATTGCCGAGTTCAAAATCTTGAAGGGTTCCTCCCTCGATCAAAACTACATCGAGACCGAGTTCAACGACGATCAGAAGTTGATCACGGCGTATGACACGTATTGGATCTTGAAGGTCCTCAACTCGGATCTGAAGACCTTTCTCGAAGGGACGCGCCCGCTCATTCAGTCACACTTTGACGAGGTTCAATCGATTCGCACTCTTTTGAAGGGCGCGACCGTCGCCTCTAGTGCATCCGGACCACGACTTTGATGCATTCGTTTTTATCGTGGGCGAACTTGTGATAGGCCTCGGGCCCTTCCTCGATCGGCACTCGATGGGTGATGACGAAGGAAGGGTCCAGGTCGCCCGCTAAAATATGATCCAAAAGCGGTTCCATGTATCGTTGAGTGTGGGTCTGGCCCATTTTCAACGTTAAACCTTTGCCGAAAGCGGCACCGAACGGAAGCTGATCGAGAAATCCTCCGTACACCCCCGGAATCGAAACGGTTCCGCCTTTTTTGCAGGCAAGCAGAGCCTGTCTTAAGGCATCGGGCCGATCCGTTGTGAGCTTGACTGCGGCCTTTGCTCGATCCATCAACGCCAAAGCCGTATGTCCGTGAGCTTCGAGACCGACGGCATCGATGCAGGCATCGGGACCGCGTCCGCCTGTTTGGTATTTGAGTTCGTCCTGAATGCCTTCGATGTCGTCGAAGTCGATCGTGTCTGCTCCTGCTTCTTCGGCCATCTCTAATCGTTTCGGATAATGATCGATCACGATCACGCGTTCGGCCCCCAACAAATAAGCGCTTCGAACCGCCATCTGCGCGACGGGGCCCGCACCCCAGATCGCGACGGTGTCGCCGGCGCGAATGTCGCAGTTTTCGGCTGCCATGTATCCCGTCGGAAGAATGTCGCTCAAAAAAAGGACTTTTTCTTCGTCGATTTCGGGCGGAACGACGAGCGAGTTGGTGTCGATGAAGGGGACTCGCACGAATTCGGCTTGTCCGCCGGCGTAGCCGCCAAAAAGATGGGAATAGCCGAAAAGACCTGCCCCCGAATGCCCGTAGAGATGATCGGCCAGGGCCGCATTCGGGTTCGTGTTATCACATAACGAGAACTCGCTCTCACGGCAATGGCGGCAACTTCCGCATGCGATATCAAAGGGGATGACGACGCGATCGCCGACCTTCACCTTACGCACCATCGGTCCGACTTCGACGATTTCGCCCATCGCTTCGTGGCCCAAGATGTCTCCGCGTTGCATGGAGGGGATGTAGCCGTCGTAAAGGTGCAGGTCCGATCCGCAGATCGCGGCTGCCTGAACTTTCACCACGGCATCATGCGGATTCAAAATACTCGGATCGTGTACGGTCTTGACGGAGACGTCGTGTTTTCCTTCCCAGCAAAGCGCTTTCATACGGCGTGCCTCCTTTGAATTTGAATTTCTTCTCGTCCGCTCGGCTGGCCTTCGATCGTGGGGATCTCGCCCGTTTCGAGCAGGGCTTTTAATCGCCTTAAATTAGTGAGCGTCAGGCAAGCAGGATTCTCGTCGGTAAAGAGCGTCGCCAATTCGGTCAGCTCACCCCCCGGAATCCGGTAAGTCATCATCAATTGTACTTCAGTGCCGAGATTGGCGGGTGCCTTCGAAAACCAAACCGCACCTTCGGTGTCGACTTCGGACCCTTCCAAGCTTCGCCAGGCGATCATCGCGCCGGGACGCTCGTCAGTAATGGCTGCATTCCATTCGACACTGGCGCCTGATTGAAGTTTCACCATCCAATGCGATTCTTCTGCCGATAGCACCTCGACCTGCGCGATGTCTTTCATGAAGCGAGGAAGATTTTCGAAATTGCGCCAGAAGTCGAATACCTCGTTCGGCGAGCAGTCAATGGTCACGGACTGATGGAGTTCTTTCGGTTTCATGAAAGAAAAGGGCTGCAAGGAGCGATCCACCTCCCCAAATTGCCCCCGAGAAAGAGCGTCATTGAGAAAAGACGGCTCTGATTGGAATTCACGCATGGCTCGCAATTTGCTTAGCGTAACGATCTTGAAGCAACGATCTTGGAGGATCTCTATGCCCAAACGACCTTCGTCTAAAATTTCAATTCTCGTTCTTGTCTTGCTAACGATTCCTTTATTGTCGTGCGGACGAAAGAAATCGGGATATGTCGGTCCGAAGGAGCCGTTTCCGTATCTAGGACGCTCGGCGAGCTTCGCCGTCTTGGCCGATAAAAACGTTGTGAACACCGGCACGACGACGATCTATGGCGACGTCGGAGTCAGCAGTCCCGAAGGGACGGTCAGCGGACTCAGCTCGGTGAAGATGACCGGCGGAGCCATTCATCAGCGCAACAGCCTTGCCTCGAATGCACAGCATGATGCGACTTACGCCTATCAGAATCTGAAAAACAAAGATTGCGACCAAGACCTGAGCGGACAAATTTTGGGGGGCCGTACGCTCACGCCCGGTACCTATTGCTTTTCGGGCGATGCCCGCTTGGACGGTTTACTCACGCTTGATTTTCAAGGCAATAAAAACGCCAATTTCATCTTTCAGGTCGGCTCGTCCTTGGTGCTGGCTGCCGATTCGGGAATGCGCCTGATCAACAACGGCGAGAGTTGCAATGTTTTTTGGCAGGTTCCCGGAAGCGTGACATTCGAAAATAATGCCAACGTCGTCGGCGGATTCCTCGTCGTGGGCGACATCCTGCTCGACAACAACGATCGGCTGAACGGAAAGCTTTCGTCGCGAACAGGTTCGATTACGATTCATTCGAGCGAGATTTACAACAACTTCTGCCCTTGGCCGGGTTGAGGGGCATCGGGGAGACGAAACATCATGTGCGGAATCGTCGGTTATGTCGGAGAGAAAAACGCCTTACCGGTTTTGTTGGACGGATTGAAGCATCTGGAATACCGGGGCTACGATTCGGCCGGCTTCGCCCTGCACTCGGGGAACGACTTCGTGATTCGTCGAAAGGCGGGCCCGGTGCAAGCACTGGTCGATGCGAGCCTCGGCCTCGAACTGGCTTCGAAGCAGGGGATTTCGCATACGCGATGGGCGACCCACGGTGAGCCGAGCGAGATGAATGCGCACCCGCATCGCGCGGGAAACCTCGTGATCGTGCACAACGGAATTGTTGAGAACCATGCACGTTTGAAAGAGCGGCTCATCCGGGAAGGGGTAAGCTTTGCGTCGCAAACCGATACCGAAGTCTTCGTTCAGTTGGTCGAATTCCACCGAAAGTCGATTCGGGCAAAGAATTCCGAGGACTCGAATGAACAAGTTTTGATTCAGGCGTTGAGACAAGCCACGATCGAAGTCGAAGGGCATTATGCGGTCTTGATCATGGATCGTGAAATTCCCGGGCGCATCTTTGGCATTCAAAACGGAGCGCCGCTGGTGGCATCGCACCGAAGCGATGGCTACGTCATCGCAAGCGATATTCAGGCTATCGAATCGGACCAAAAGCAAGTCTGTTTTTTGCCTACCGGAGAAGTCTTCGTCGCCTCGGCTGAAACGCTCTCCGCAAACGGACTTCGTTTCGAGAATTTCGACGGAGCAGTCGAGCGGGCCGAACGCGGCGGATTCGAAAGTTTCATGATGAAGGAAATTTTCGAGCAGCCCCGGGTCGCAGCAGAAACCTTGAAGGGCCGTATTCCTATAAGAGTGACCGATTCCTTTCATTGGGAAAACTCGGATGCGCATTCGCTTCTTTGGAAAAACACGAAGCGCTTAGTCTTGGTCGCCTGTGGCACGAGTTATCATGCGGCCCTGACGGCGAAGTACCTGTTCGAGCGCGACGCGAAGATCGAGTGTCAGGTCGATATCGCAAGCGAGTTTCGCTATCGTGACCCGGTGTTTTCGGCAGGAACCGCCGTCGGTGTGATCTCGCAGTCAGGCGAAACGGCCGATACTCTGGCGGCATTGAGGCTCGCTCATCGATCGGGCATCCCCACGTTTTCGATTTGCAATGTCGCGAGCTCGACCCTCGTTCGCGAAAGCGAGTTATCCTACCTAACCCGCGCCGGTGCCGAAGTCGGAGTGGCCTCGACCAAAGCCTTCACGGCACAGCTGAGCCTTCTTTGCGCGTTGGCGACCGATGTCGCTAAGATTCGAGAGCGCATTCCGAACGATGCGCCCGTTTATGATTCGCTGGCGCGTCTGCCTTCGGATTTGGATCGGGTGTTGACCCAAAGCGAGCGCTTGCTCTCGCTGGGAGAGGAGCTGAAGGATCGTCGGATGATCCTATTCGTAGGCAGAGGCACGATGTACCCGATCGCCCTCGAAGGCGCACTTAAGTTTAAGGAGCTGACCTATCTTCCGGCCGAGGGGTTCGCCGCAGGTGAATTAAAACACGGGCCCATCGCGTACATCGATCGGCAAACGACGGTCATTGCCCTGATTCCGAAGGATGAATGGCATGCGAAAACACTTTCGAATCTGGAAGAAATTCGCGCGCGCGGCGGGCGGATCATTGCCGTCGGAACCGAAGGCGATTCCGAGACTCAGGCTTTGGCCGACGTCTTCGTTGCCTTACCGGAATCGGCGGGAAGCACACGTCCGATTTTAGCGGCCCTTCCGTTGCAGCTGCTGGCCTATGGCTGTGCCCGTGCGCTCGGACGAAATATCGACCGGCCTCGGAACTTGGCCAAATCGGTAACGGTGGAATGATGAGCAAGGTTGGGTCGAGACTTCGAGACGGGCTTCGCGCGTTGACCGAGGCTCGCGTCGGGCAGATTTCAGCCCTCGACGGTCTTCGGGCGATGGCCATTACGCTCGTGATCGCGGGGAAATCTCAAAACGATTTCTTTTTCGCTGCCGGTCCGCAAACCCCGCATTGGTTTTTTTCGACGATCGGCTTCGGCTGGATCGGCGTCGATTTGTTTTTCGTGCTGAGCGGGTTTTTGATCGGAAGGATTTTGTTTCAAGAGATCCGCGCCACGGGAAAGCTTGAGGTCGGAAGCTTTCTCTTGAAGCGAGGCCTTCGCATTTGGCCACTTTATTTTTTCATCTGCGGGCTGGGATTGGTTCAAATGATCTCGAACCATCGTTGGGAAGGCATCGCGAGCATCATTCCCGACCTGACCTTTACGACGAATTTTTTCAGCGAGAAGCTTGCGTTCGGGAGTTGGTCGCTTTCGATCGAAGAGCAATTTTACCTTTTGACTTCGATCGCGTTATTTTTTGCGCTTAAGCGCGTGAAGAATCTTCGCAAGATTTTCCCGTTATTGGGCTTTTTACTGTTGCTAGCCCCGCTTTTTCGAAATCTGACCTGGCAGTATTATCTGGGCCACGGGGTGGATCCGTTTTATCTGGAATGGGAGATCGTTCACAGCTACTTCTTCACGCATTACGAAGGCCTAGTCGTCGGTGTGGCATTTGCGGCGGCGACGGTTTTGCTTCCGAAAACGGCGAAGCTACGATCGAATTTTTCTCTTTTACTCATTGCTGGAATCATCCTCACCTCGATCGGGGTTGCGTTCGAGCGCCTGATGTTTCTCTATTCGCTCATCTCGCTCGCCTTCGGGCTTGCGGTCTGGCATTGCCTTCAACGGCCGAAAAGTACCGTTGCACGATTCTTTTCATGGCCGGCCTTCGGTGTGATATCGCGCCTGAGCTACGGCATGTACCTTTGGTATCGCTTTCCGCTGTGGCGGATTGCGGATTTCGTCAGCAGTCATTTTTCGGCGTGGCCTTCCGAGATCCGCTTTGTTTTGATTTTTGGAATCGATTTTACGCTGGCGGCGGCCGCTGCGACCGTGACGTTTCTGATCGTGGAGCGGCCTTTTTTGCAATTACGCTCGCGAATTTTCGCGCCGGCCCGGACGGAAAGGATTCAAGATGGTCGTCTGGATTACACCTAAATGGCCACTTCCGGCAACCGACGGCGCCCGAATGGCCACGACTCAATTACTGTCTGAGCTGACTCGTCTTGGACTCAAGATCCATCTTTGTTCGATCTTGCCCGAAGGTGAGGTCGTGGATTTGAATCAGGCCAAGGCGGCTTTGGGGCTGCATTCGATTACCCTCGTTCGAAAGAAGAGCGTGAACTTGCTGGGTCGGTTTTGGGATTGGCTGAAGCGCCCCTGGTTTCCGATCACGCTCGCGCCTTATGCGACACCTGAGGTACGCGAAGGCGTGAAAACCTGTGTGGCCAACCAAACGCCCGAGATGCTGGTTTACGACGGACTCCATTCATCCGTTTGGCGGATGTCAAAGGAGGGCAGTACCAAGATTGATCAGGTTTACCGCGCTCACAACGTCGAGAGCCGCATTTGGTTTTGCGCCGCCAAGAATACCCGCAATCCGATCAAAAAAATCATGCTCCTTTTTCAGGCATTCACGGTCGAACGAGTCGAGCGGAGGCTCGCTCGCGAATCGCGCTATGTATTCCCGGTTTCGTTCGTCGATGAAAAACAATTTCGTCGTTACGAGCCGACTGGCACCTTGCAAACCCTTCCGATCGGGGTTCAAACCCGCTCCATCGAAAACGAGAGTCAGCCGAAGCGTCGGCGTTCGATTTTGTTCGTGGGTAAACTTGACTGGCCTCCGAACCGAGATGGTCTTCGTTGGTTTTTGAGTCGGGTTTGGCCTGCAATCGCTACTCAAGCCTCTGATTTACGGTTGACCGTCGTGGGGTCGGGGCAGGCGGCCTGGCTTGAGAGATTTCGATCGCTCCCCGGTGTGAAGTTCGCAGGATCAGTCGAGGACTTGGCGCCCTATTATCAGGAATGCATTGCCAGCATCGTGCCCGTTTTTTACGGAAGCGGAACTCGAGTGAAGGCGATCGAATCGAGCCTGTTCGGACGAGCCTGTCTCAGTACCGCATTGGGCGTGGAAGGCCTGGGGCTTTTGCCGAATGAAACTTATTATCGTGCTGAAACCGCGAACGATTGGATTCAGGCCTTAGTCTCGCTCGATGTGGATCATGCGATCGGAATGGGAGAACGCGCGCGGCAATATGCAGCGACGGTGTTCGAGCCTTCGCGGATCGCCGAGCGCTTTTTGCAAACGACGGGAAGAGTAGCCAGGAGAGAAGCCAGATGAGCCCGTTGCATGAAACTTTAGAAATGCAGAGGACGCTGTTCATTGATCTGGGCGCAGCCTATTTCGCGCTTTTGATGTATTGGATTTTTTCGCTTTGGAAAGATCTCGCCTCCCAGCAAATTCGATCGTGGATCGGGTTTGCGATTGCTGCGGGAATGGCCTTCGGAGTGGTGGCGAGCATCGAATGGGGCTTCGCCGCCGCCGGAACCGCCTTTGCGATCGGGCTTTGCTTGGGGATGGCCTTTCTTCATCCCGCTGCGGCCGTGGCATTGCTGACCTCATCATTGTTTTTGAGGCCTTGGGAGTTGATCGAGCAAGATCCCTTTCTCGGATTGCTTCCGAGATTCAGCTTTGCGCTTTGTCTGGGGCATTGGGTCTTGCAGATTGCTCAGCAGAAAAAATTCGCGATTGCCCGAAGTCGAGTCGGTGTCGTCTTGGCCGTATTCGCATTTTGGTGCTTTTTGTGCACGCTCTTTGCGCCACCCGATGCCGGCGCCTTGGGCGAATTCGTCAACGGACTTGCGAAAAGTATTTTCCTTTACTTCGCGCTCGTCGAGATGGTCCGCGACGAGAAGACGTTTCGGGTGACGATCGGGACTTTGCTTCTGAGTTTCCTTTTTGTGGGTCTGGTCTCGTTGATACAAACCGAAGGCGATTTACGATTGAAAGGCTTCGGCGCGTTTCAAAACTCGAACGACATCGCGGCGTTGATGGTTTTGATTTTACCTTTCGCCGTGACGACTTTTTGGCGACGTTCTTCGAGGGTGGACGCCGAAGGACTTTGGATGCGAGGAGCGGCACTCGCCTTGAGCTTAGTTTCGGTCGCTGCGATTGTGCTTTCTCGGTCGAGAGGGGCCATGCTCGGACTTTTTGCGATGCTCGCAGCGTACGCCGTTCTTCGTTACGGAAAGCGCGTCTGGCTTCCGCTCGGTGCTGGAATGGCCTTACTCGCCTTACCGGCGATGTCGGTGCTTTCGGGCCGAAGCAGTACGGATTTGGAACAATCGAGTGCAGGACGAATGACGTATCTCAAGGCCGGGCTTCGCATGGGGATCAAAAATCCGGTCTTTGGGGTTGGGTTCAATGCCTATCCCGTGAATCTTCAGAATTACAACACCGAATCGCTCGATGAAGGAAAGCAAATGACGGCGCACAATAGCTGGATTCTTGTTTTTGCCGAGACCGGGTTTTTCGGCCTCTTTCTTTTTTCAGCCGCCTTTTTCGGGTGCATGCTCGCGGCCTATCGCCTGTATCCGACCGAGCCCGAGTTGCTGCTCTCGATGACGGGCTATGGGGTGACGATGATTTTTCTTTCGCATAGCTATTTGATTTATCCTTACCTGCTTTATGCGCTCGTCCAGTCGGTCCATCGCTTTCGAACGGGAGTGTTGGCATGAAACTCGTGCGCGCGTTTTTTGGGGTGATTCTAATCGGATCGCTCATGCCTTCGGTCGAGGCGAGCCCGGCGTACTTGCCTCGCGGAGTCGGCGGTGGCGGAGCCATGGCCTCGTATTCGATTAGCCCGTACTCGGATTTGCGATTCGTCGGAACCGACATGGGCACGCTCTTTCGAAGCACCGATCGCGGAAAAAACTGGACGCCAGTGAATCAAGCGCAGGTGCAGTTTAATTCGGATTTATCATTAGCGGGTGAGGTAGGATTTAGCTCAGATGCGAAGACCGTGTTCTTCGCCGATGCGGGTCGAGATCCGAAGCGCAGCCGGGATGCGGGGTTATCGTGGTCTTCGATTTCCATCGCCCTTGAGCCCGAAGAGCGGGTTCGTTATTGGGTGGGCGATCCGAAAAACGCGAAGACGATCCTTTGCGCGACCAGTGAGGGGCTTTGGGCCTCTCATGATTTGGGTGAGCATTGGTCACGGATTCAGCACCTTGCCGGTGCCGCGATCGGAACAGCCTGGCTCTCGGACGGAAAGCGAACCCGCATTTTTCATGCGACCGGAAGCGAGATTTTTCTTTCGGAGGACGGCGGAAAAAATTTTCGTTCGTGGTTTTCGGCTCCGGGAGGAATTCGCGCCTTCGCCGGCGGTGAGGATCCGCAGGGATTGACGCTTGCCTATCTCGATTCGGACGGAAAAGAGGCCTGCTCTAAAATCGGAAAATCGGTTTCGGAATGCGGATGGGTTCGGATTTTCCGTGCTCACACCGGCGAACTTCCCAAACCGGATTTTCAAAAAACGAATCAAGAAGGCGGCCGCTTTTTACGAATGGCCGACAACGATTCGCGTACGATCTACGTCACGGGTGGCGATTGGCCGCGCCAGTACGGAAGCCGCGTGTGGGTCTCGCGCGATGCCGGCAAAACATTTTCGCTTCGCTTTCAGGTCTACGATTGGGATCGGCATCCGTATCGACCCTGGCCGAAGGACAAGCTCGATTACAGTGCGATCGGTCTGGATGTGGGTTGGGACGACAACGCTCCGTTTAGTTTTGCCGTGAATCGGAGGCATTCGTCCGAAGTGGGCGAAAGCGGGCATTATTTTTTGCACACGACGACCGACTTCGGTGAGCACTGGAAATCGCCGTTCACTCGCTTCAGCGATCAGGGTGAACGCGCGAAGGGAAAACATTGGTCGTCGACCGGATTGGAGGTCACGTCGGCGCTTCGAATGAAGTTTCATCCGAAAAACCCGAAACTCGCTTACGTCAGCCTGGCCGACCTAGGGGGTTACGTCACCGAGGACGGCGGCCAGAGCTTTCGCATCAGTAAGGCGAAATACAATACGAACTACGATTACGCCTTTGACCCCGAAAAGCCCGATCGCGTGTATGCCGCTTCAGGCGATCGACACGATTTTCCGATCAATTTTCAAGAGCCGATTCAAAGTCACGGCGGGATCTTCGTCTCGAACGATCGCGGAAAAACCTGGAAGCGTCTGACCCCCGACGGCGATCATCAAAACAGCGAATACGATCGTCAGTTTCTGTCGGTCGCGTATGATCCGATTCATCGCGTGATTTACGGCGGAACCGAAGGGGGTGGAATCGCGCGATCGACCGACGGCGGAAAAACCTGGTCGTGGATCAATGCCGGGTTTGATCCGGGCGATCGGGTCGTCCCGCAAATCGAAGTCGACCCCAAGGACGGCGAGGTGTATGCCTTGCTCACGGGGAATTCGCCCGAGTTTCAAAATCGTGACGAGACCGGGATCTATCGACTTTCGCCGAAGCCCGGCTCGCATTGGGAGTTGCTGCGAACGCACGTCGTGCGCCCCAAGGGAGTCGACGACGCGATCCCGCTTTGGCAATTTCCGACGGCGTTTGCGGTCGATTTTTCGAAAGCAAAGCGGAATGTTCTTTGGATGACCGACATGGAGATGAAGGGCGCCTGGCTTGCGACCGGGGTTTGGAAATCGGAAGATTCGGGCCAGCATTGGAAGCGAATGCTTCAGTTCACCCATCCGACGGCGATCACGCTTGCGAAAGGTGCGATTCACGTCTCGGGTCTGAATCAAACCGACGGTAAATGGGGGAACGGCGGCGCCTGGGTTTCGACAGACGGGGGTGAAACCTGGGGGAAAAACAAGAGACTTCCATTATTAGCGAATCTCTTTGGCTTCACCCCCGATCCGCTTTCTGGACCAAAGAAAGGATTCTTTCTTTTCTTCGGAGGGGGAATTTATTACGGGCCGTCGCGGTAGGGACGAAGTCAAACCTCAGTCGGAGCCTTGAGGGACGAAGTCTTACCTTAGTCCGACCCTTGAATGATTTCCGTCAGCTGTTTGCGAGCGGCCTCCCAATCATCCGGATTCGTCGACCATCCGAGATCGCAGCGCACCCAGGTCGGATCGTTCGGATCCGAGACGCCGTTTTCCCACAAGACCGATTTCACCATCGAATTGACGATTGCCTGCGTCCGCACCGGATCGACCTTCGCGGCGAGGGTGAGGTAATCCACGTCTTGAATTCCACGACGCCAATCCTTCAGTCGCAAGCTTGCGATCGGGCCGTTCAATCCGTAAGAGCTTCCGGGGAAGACCCGATCCGTTCCGGGATAGAACAGCACTCCGTCGCCGTTCGCGTAATTTCCTGAGCTCATGCCCGAAACCGAATCGTATTGAGGGGAAGCGCCGAAGGTCTGCGCGTTGTTGAAGACGTCGAGGTCGCCGCGTCCGCTCTGGAAGTCAGTGTAGTAGGTCGACTCCCAGTAAAACCAACGATCGACGCCTTTTTTGTATTGGCCCCAGGGGACTTCACGAAGCGCAACGCCGTCGTCGTCGATCATGAACGATCCGCTGGCGGGGCGCTTGCCGTTGTACATGAAGAAGCGCTTGCGCGAATCCGAACGCAGTTGCGAGAGTGCCCGATTCCAGGTGTTCGTATCGCCGACATCCATCGTGCTCGTCACCACATCGAGTGCCGGCGTGTTGTTGATCGCCTGAGGTAAGGGTAGGGTCGCCATTCCTTTCAGCGCGCCGGCCGAACGGAGTTCTGAGGCCCAGGTCTGAGTCTGCGGATAATTGCTCGATTCGTCGACCAAGTAAAGAAAGGTTTCGGTCGAAGGCGAGTTCTGCGCGAACCAATTTGCCCAGTTGCGCGCGTGAGTCGTCATACCTGAAGCCCCGTCGCTTTGCCAGCCCCAGCTTCCGTAGGTGCCGATCGAAAAGACGTTGTTGCCGACGCCCTCACCCGGGCCGCGGTATCCGTGATTCGCGGTGAAGAGGCTTCCATCCAATCGAGGGAGCCACTCTTGCGAAGGCTGATCGGCGCCGGATGAGGTGCCTTCATTGGCGTCGATGAGTGAAATTTTATGCCGATGCGCCATTTGGAAATGCCGGTCGCGAATCAATTGAACCTTTGCGAGATCGGCGGCGTTGTTAGGGTAGGTGCTTCCGACGTAGCGCTTTGAAATATCGCTGTAACCCAGGTGAAGCATCGTCTTCGAGCTTGGGGTATCCGGCAGTGAAAATCGGTTCACGCGCAGTTCGACCGGAATGCGATACGACAGGTGCGATCCTTCCGAAACGGTAACGGCGCCTTGGTAAGTTCCGCTTTGAATTCCTTTCGGGATGTAGAGATCGACCCACACGCTTTGATTCTGTCCTTGTGCGATGTTGAAGGTGCGCACGGCCTCCATCGGAACCGCAATGTCGGGATAAGCTTGATCATGATCGGGTCGGTCGGTCCATCCGCCGCTTCCGATTCCTTCGCCGCTGTAGGGGCGTCGCAGCCGTTTCGGAATGTGGCGTTCGTCGTATTGCTCGTAACCGAGTCGGCTTAAGCCTTTGATCGTCAGGTAGCGTACATAAAACAATTCGATGTCGCGTTGAGTGTAATCGAAAACGCCGTCGCCCGAGACGGGAGTGCTGGCAATGATGTTTCCGGAAGGTCCATCCAAATGATCGAACTGGACCGAGACGTTGCTCGCGGCTTGCCGACCGGCTTCAAGAACGAGGTTGAAGCCTAAGACTTCGTTCTTCGCGCCGGCGAGGTGGATTTTTGAACCGTTCCAAAGGGAATTCGCCACGCTAGAGGGTTGATTCGTGCCCCGAAGCTCGCTTCGAGCGACTTTATCTCCTCCGTCATTGGCCCACGCGGCCGAGAGTGCGACGGGTGCAGCCGCGTAATCCTCACCAGGAACGATCTCATTCGAGTCGCTGTCAAGCGGAGGGAGATTTAAGCCGGGGTTCGTATCGTTGGTACCGGAGTTGCAACCTACGAATGTGATGAGGGCGAAAAGGAGGGCAAGGAACTGCGTGTTCCTGAGTCGGATGGAATGCATAGGCAATCTTCCTTGATTTTTGTTGCGCGTTTCAGCTCATCTGAAACGTTCGGAAACAGAATACGCGAGAGTTCAAGAACGGCTTAATTTTTATTGAGTCGAGCGGCTCTCTTTTGCGTAAAAACATTAAGTACGCGTAATTCATTATGGCGAAAAACCCCGTTTTTTTGCGCAGAATGACATGCATTTGAAAACGAGATTTTTCTTCTCTCTCATCAAAAAAATTTTCGCATTAAAACAGGTTCAACATGTCTCACTGGCCCATTTCGATTCTTTCCACTTTGTCGTCGTTCGTGAGTATGGCGCTGCCGCTCATTCTTGTGCGCACTTTGGATGCGGCGACTTTGGGCTCTTTCAAGATTTTCTTTCTGTATCTGATGGTGCTTCCGCCATTGACGATGATTTCAGGAGTCAGCAGCGGGCTTTCGTATTGGGCGGGTCGAGGCGATGAAGGCCGAAAAGCGATTCGCATCTCTGGAATTTTGTTTTTAGGGATCGCTTCGGCGACATTGATTTTTCTTTATGCGTTTCAAGCGCCGATTTCGTTTCACCTCCATCTTCGACCAGAGTGGATCGGGCTGTTCGCGGTGTCGCTTTTTTTGGGCATCGCCGCTCTTTTTTACGACGATGCCGCGATCGCGACCGGACGGATCTGGGGGGGCGCGATTTTCAACGCGGGCTTCGAGTTGCTTCGGACCTTGGCCATCGTCGTGACGGCGATCCTCACGCGGGATCTGTTCGCGATCATCAAGGCGCATATTCTCGTTCAGGCGATGAAGGTCGTAACGGGTTACACGCTGGCATACCGTCAGGATCTTTTTCGTTGGGAGTGGGATCCGTCGATCGTCCGAAAGGTGTGCCGTTACGCCTTCCCGGTATCGCTCGGATTCATCTTCGGCATGTCGCTCAATTATTCAGATCAGATCATTCTTTCTAAAGGCATCTCGGCCGCCGAATTCGCGCTGTATTCTCTGTGCTGTCTGACGGTGCCACCCCTCCTGGTGCTGGAAGCGTCCGTGACTCGCGTGTTGATTCCGCAACTGTCGCAGGCGTTTTCAGACGGGCGAACGGAAGAGGCGGCTCAATTGTATCGAAAGGCCGTGCGTGAGATCGCATTTTTAGTGATTCCGGCCGTAACCGGATTAATGGTTTTCGCCACGCCGGTGATCGAGCTTTTGTTTACGAAGGCGTACGTCTCGGGAGCCCCGTACCTTCGGATGTACGCTTTGTGGTATTTGACGCTGTTGATTCCGCCCGATGCCGTGGCTCGCGCGCACGGAAATGCGAAGTGGATTTTGGGCAATTTCGCGTTCTTCACTGTTCTGACCTTAGGGCTTTGTTTTTTCGGAGCACGATCGTACGGCGCAATGGGGGCCCTCAGTGGATTGCTGGTCGCCCGGTTTATTTCGCGGGCCTATACTCTCGCTTGGATGCGCAAGACTCAACAGTGGTCGATTCGCGAATTCGTCCCGATGCGCACGCTGACTCAAATGGCGGTGTATTGCGTGATTCTTGCGATGGGAGCACTGGCGGCTCGCCCCGCGTTCTCGTCATCACTGAAGTGGTTCGCCGTCATGGGGCCATTGTTTACGATCGCTTATTTCGCGCTGTTGTTCCGATCCAAAAGTCGGGCGCCGTTGCAACCAGGAAAGGTGATGATGGTTACGCCCGGCTTGTTGATCGGCGGGTTGGAGCGGATGATCCTAAACCTCTCTCGATCACTCAAGCAATCGTCAGCGTGGAAGCCGCAGGTCTTGGCTTATGACTTTGCTCCGGCGACTCCGGCTCCGCAGAATTTGATTGCGTCCTTTCAATCATCCGAAATCCCCGTATGGGCTCAAGGCAAGCCGCCTCGGTTTTCGTTGCGGACGGTCCGCGAGATGGCAAAGTGGGCTCGTCACGAAGAGGTGAGCGTCATCCACACGCACGATCTGGGGGCCTTGATCTACGGCGTGTTCACGAAATTCTTCCTGTTAGCCAGGATCAGACTGGTTCATACGCAACACAGTTTTGTTCATCTCAATCGGGCATGGAAGTATCGGTATTACGAAAAATTCTTTTCGCGCTTCGCCGATGCGATTGCCGTCGTTTCGCCCGACACCCGAAAAAGCTACGTCGAGCTCGGCGTCTCGCCTAAGAAATTGCATTTGATTCCGAACGGAGTCGAATTTCCGTCCGAGTCGCTTTCGTGCCCGGAGGCGAGATTCCGGCGTCGAAGCCGATTGATTTTCGAATCCCGAGAGCTCGAAGAGCAGCTCGGCCCCAAGATTCGTGATTTTTGGATCGTGTATCTTGCCCGGATTCACGGGCGAAAGGGACAGGATCATGCGCTGAAGCTCTGGAATGAACTCGATGCTTCCGATCGGAGTCGCGCGACGCTGATTTTCGTTGGGCCTGAAACCGAGAACGGCGCGCTTCGAAGTCTGGAACGATCCATCGCGGAAGCGCACGATCGTGACCGAATCGTGCTCGCGGGGGCTTCGCAAAATCCGCAGGAATGGCTTCGCTCGGCCGATTTATTTTTGTCATGTTCCGAATTCGAAGGAATGCCGCTGGCTCCCGTCGAAGCGATCGGAAGCGGGGTCCCAGCGCTGCTTTCGAAGATCGCAGGCCACGAGTTCCTTTCCCGCTATGCCGTGCTTTACGACGGGAGCGATCCGGCCGAAGGCGCAAGAAAACTCGAATCGATTCTGGAGCAACATGCGTCCGACCCGAAAGCCTTCCGCGATCGTTGTTGGAACCGTGCCGAAGGGCTTCGCGAATCGTTCACCTTGGTTTCCATGTCCAAACAATATGAAAAACTCTATGAGGGAATCCGATGATCACACATATTTTTAATTCATCCATCGTCAGTGGCCCGGAAACGCTCGTGCTTCCGGCGCTGAAAAAACTCGAAGAACCGGTGTCGGTGATTTTTTTGCTGGAAAGCCGTCGCTGGGACGAAGCCCAAAAGCCGATCGAATATGCCCGCGAATTGGGTCACGACGTTTACAAGGTCGTGGTAAGCGGACGTTGGGATCGGGCCGCATTCGTTGAACTGCGCGCGGTGCTCGACCATTTGAAGCCTCGCATTGCTCACGCTCATGATGTGAAAGCCAGCGTGTACCTGAGACAAGCGCAAAAGCTCAAACCCGGTCTTTCGTGTCGGATGGTCTCGACCCATCACGGAGCGGCCTTTCGGAAGGGCAAACTCAAGCTCTATGAAGAGTTTTACGTGCGCTGGATCTTACCGCATTTCGATTACGTGCTCTCCGTCTGTGAGCAAGACCGGCATTCGATCGTGCGCCGAGGCGTGCACGAAAACCGCGTCGGCATTCACAGAAACGGAGCCGACCGGCCGAAGATCGATGCCGATCAGCGGCGCGAAAAGGCGATCGAGATCCGCAGGCGTTGGAAGCAAGCAATTCCGTCTTTGCCGGATCCTGAACATGCGGTCTTTCTCGGAGCTGTGGCTCGGCTCAGTTTTGAGAAGCGCCATGATCGGATGCTCAATGTGTTGAGTTTTCTTCCGGATGAGGCGGTGCTGCTTTGTTTCGGTACCGGTGCCGAAGAGAAAAGGCTTCGGGCCTTGGCGCGCGAACTCGGCGTCGAATCGCGCGTGTTTTGGATGGGATATTCGCCGACGATTTCGTCCGAGATGGCAGGGTTCGATTTGCTGCTTTGCTTGTCGGACGGCGAAGGCATTCCGATGAATTTGTTAGAGGCGGGTTGGGCCGCCACTCCGGTGGTGGCGACCCAGGTGGGTGGAATCCCCGATCTGATTTCTTCACCGGAAGAAGGTTTTCTGGTTCAGAAAGAGGAAGATGACGAGTTGATCGCGTGGAAAATCCAGAAAGTCCTTTACGATCATGCTTCGTTGAAAAAAGTAGGGGGCGCCTTTCAAAGACGAGTGACCTCCCACTTTTCGGAGACCGCCTGGTTAGGGCGTTTACGCGAGGTGTATCGTTCGCTGTTGACGAGTTGTTCTAATTCTTCGGAGAGTTCTGCGGAAGGTTGAAAGCCCAGCAAGCGCTGCGCCCGACGAACGTCGGCAAGCGAATGGAGAACGTCGCCCTCGCGCGGAGGCGCATCGATGAGCGGGATCTTCGTGCGTGAAGCGGATCGGACGATCTCGGCCAGCGCTCGAATCGAAGTTGCCGTCCCGGACCCGAGATTGAGTGCCTGCGCATCCCACTGATGCGACGGAAGCGCCAAGGCGCGAGTCAGGGCACGTGCGACTTCGGCCACCGGGATAAAATCGCGGGTTTGAATCCCGCCGTGATAAAGCTTGAGCGGTCGATTCGCCTGCGCTTCGCGGGAGAAGATCGTGATCACGCCCGAGTACGGCGAATCAGGGTCTTGACCTTCGCCAAAGACGTTGAAGAATCGAAAAATCAACGACGGAATCTGGTGATACGCATGATAAAGCTCGATCATCTTTTCGGACGCATGCTTTTGAGCGGCGTAAAAGGATTGAAACCGCGACGCAATCTGTTCCTCCGCGAGCGGTTTACGATGATCACCTAAGTTACCGTAGAGGGCCGCCGAGCTGGCAAAGGCGAAGCGAATGGGTTGTGACGAATACCGACAGGCTTCGAGCAGGGTCAAGGTCGCGATGACGTTGTTCGAGTAGCTCTCGGGCGCGTTTTTCTGACAAAGTGGAACACTGACGGTTGCGGCCAAGTGGTAGACGACCGAGATCGCGTGGTTTTCGAGGATCTCTCGCAGAGGCCCATATTGACGAACATCGCCGGTGATGTAATTCACTCCTTCAATGGGCGACGGCGGCTTTTCTTTCAGATCGAGGCTATAAACCTCATGACCTGCGTTCTTCAGAGCCCGGCACAGATGCGTGCCGATGAATCCAGCCCCTCCGGTGACGAGAACGGTTTCTTGGCGGTGCAGTCGTCGGTTCGTTTTCATCAGACCTTCTCCTTGATTCTGGCGAAGTTTTCGCGGGCCAAAACTTCGTTGGCGATGACGGTGAACGGATTCGGAAGGGTTTTGATCCCAGACTTCATCAGAACGCGAACCGAGCCGATGAGGAATCCTGCGGCGATCCCCCAGGCAAGCAAGATCGGAAGCTTGGGCCAGATCGGCGCCGAAGGGACAAAGGGTTCCTTGAGAAAGCTCAGGGTTTGATCCCGGCTTTGTTGATCCAGGTAGATCACGATTTCAAGGTAACGATATTTCTTCATCAGATCGTTGAAGAGCTCGCGCGAGGATTCGTCGACCTTGAGGCCGGTGAAGATATCGCCGTCTTGAGCTGTCGGCGCCTGCTCGCTCGTTGGGCGCACCCATTGATTCAGTTGCACGAGTTGCTCTTTGAGTGCTGCGATTCGAGGGTGCTTTTCGCTGTAGAAATTTTTCAGCGTTTCGATCTCTTCTTGGATTTTCGTGATCCGGCGTTGAACCAGGTCAGGCCGAGAGGCGAAGATCGCATTCGCGTTTTCGCCCTGTTTCGAGATCGAAATGGTTTCCAGTTGATCTTGGATCGCGTCGTGCAGGTTCAACAGCACAAGATGGCGTTCATGCGCCATGGTCGACTGAAGGCGACTTAGAAAATCCTGCAACACATCGTAGGCCACGGTCGGACTGTTCGCGATGAAGTTGATGATGAATCCCGACGGCCCGTTTGGGATGACTTCGAAGCGCTTTGCCAACAGTTCAAGTTCGTGGCTGTTCGGCGCGAGCTTTTCGGCCGATTTCAACAGATGGTATTTGACAGCGATCTGAGACAAAAACTTCTGATCGAGTGCGCGATCGATCAGGGCCTCGCGTTTCGCTCGCAACTCCTGCGGATCGAGCGTTTCGGGAATGAAGCTCGAAACGAGCGGGAGTTGAAAGTACTGCGTCGGTATCGAAATCGAGGTCGAGACCTTGTACTTCCTCGGAAGGACGAAATACGAAATAAGAGCCAGCGCGCAGCAGATTCCGATCGTATTCAGGATCTGGGCACGGTGTTGTTTCAAAAGATTCGTCATGAGATCGCTCCGTTCTGGATTTTACTGGTCTAATGGTTAGTGGCGACGAATACCGACAGTACGACCGCCGAGACGATGCCTGCGACGAGCCCAGTATTCTGAAGAGTTCGTTCGACCGAAGTCGGGCGGTTCGGATGGACCATCACGATGTCGGCCTCGCGGATGTCATGCAGACTGCTCATGTCGCCTCGCTCGACCCGCACGTGCTCATTCGTTTTTTGATCGCGCCGTAAAAGCTCGACGTTGCTCAGGTCGGCGTCACTCGTCGGTCCGCCTCGTTGAATCAGGTAGTAGTACCCGTCGGCGTTTCGTTGAAAGATCGCGCCGCCCGGGTTTTTCACTTCACCCAAGATTTGGACCTTCCGAGCGGACGGACCGTCGAATTCATCCGGACTTTTCGCGGCGACGTTGCCTTCGGGCCGATCCAGCTGAAAGACGATCGCTTCGTTCCCTCTCCATGGTGAAAGGTCATGAGCGCGGCCGCCTTTCAAATAATCCTCCATGCTGATCCAGCGTTTGTGATTGCCTTGTTCGAGGCGAACGTATCCTTGTGGAAGGTCTTCCGTCCGGACTTCGGCCAACCCCAAAGCCTCGTCGAGGGTCGCGTGTTCGCGCAACAAGTACGGACCGGGATTTCGAACCAAACCCAAGACCCGCACCCAATAGCGTTTTTGTTGGACGGTCGTATCGACGTGCGGTTTGCCTTTGAAATAGGGCTGGTACGCGGTTTCGATCCGGTCTTGAAGACCCTTGAGCGAAGTATTCGTCGCGTTGACCGTGACGTGGTAGGGAAGGCTCAGTTTGCCATCGATCGAAATCCGGTAATCGCCGGTAATCTTCGAGTCGTCGGGGCTGTTCAGATGAATCAGAAAGCCTGCTGCGATGCGGGTATTCGGATCAGCCGTCGCGGTTCCGTCGATTGGGTTGGCGGTGCCGACCGACCGATTGGCTTCATTGGCGGCTTCGTCATCCGCTCTGGCCGGTAGGTTGGCAAAGGTGAGAGAAAAAACAAGTAAATAGGAAAGGATGGTTTTCATTAGGTCGTGCCCTCCTTTGGGTTCGATGAAATGGGTGGTGTGGTGTATAGGGAAAAAGAATGCGCCGAAGTCTTGCGATACCGCGATCGCGCGAAGATCGACGGAAGCGTAATCGCCGCACAGGTGAGCGGGATCGTATCTTCGGCCGAAACACGTCCGATTCGAAAAGGGTCGAGCCGGTCGAGCCAATTCGCCCCCGTCTGAAAGGAAAAACCGAGTTCGTAACCGCATTTGCGGGCCAGCCCCGCCGTCTCGCGATGACAGTCGGTTTCGCCGCCCACGGGATAGGCAATCGAGCGGATGCGGGTCTGAAGGCGGTTTTCGAGGATCTCTTTCGACTGACGAAACTCTTCATATTGTTCGGTCAGGCTCAAGGTCGAGAGTACCCGATGCGAATGGGTGTGCGATCCGATCGTAATTCCGGCCATGCGAGCTTCTTCGATCTGTCGCCAGGTCATCAATTCGCGTGACGATAATTCGGGCCCGGGAATCGGAACCTCACAAGCTTGGGCGAGCTGTGGAACGAGGTCGCGAGTTTCTTCGGCTTTCCGAACCCGCATCCAGCGTTGGATCTCGCGGATCGCGCGAACCCTAGTCTTGGCGAGGTCGAAGTCTTCTCCGCCGATTCGGATTTTCGGTTTTCGGGTGTTTTTGATCAGATAAGCGATCTGATCCCACCAGCCGACCTCGCGGGTCTGAATCGCCTGAGTCGAAATGAAGAATAAAGCGGGAATTTTCAACTCGCGCAATACGGGAAGCGCAAGCTCGGCATTGTCGCGGTAACCGTCGTCGAAGGTGATCATGACACTGGATCGGCTGAGGCGGATGCGACCCTGGGTATGGTCGAGCAATTGTGCCTCGGAAACGATCCCCGTGTTCTCTTTCAACCAGCGAAGCTGATCGTAAAGCTGCGGCTGCGTCGGGCCGAAAACACCGTCGTCGAAAGCCACAGGTGTCGAATGATCGCGCCGAATGCGGTGAAAGTTGAAGATGACGAGCGTCCTCGAATCGAATGGTTTCAGGCCACGATAGGCTTTCGACTGAAAAAGCAAGTTGGCGAGCAAGCTTCGTTTTCCTTTGATCATACCGAGGCGATCCTCTCTTGAACGAAAAAATTCGATTCCTTCAATTGTTTTAAAAACCGATAGAGGCGAAGCCAGCGCGGCTGAAAGACGTAACTCATTTCACGTCCGATCTCGACTTCCTCTTGAGAAAGGCTGCGTTTGAATCGCGTGATTCCTTGAAGCGGGTCTTGCGGGCCGCCTTCGGTGATTCCGCCCAGGTCGAGGAAAGCATGACCTTGCGAACGGGCCCATTCGGCGAGTTCGGCGAAAAGAAAGTAATTGAACGGCATGGAACGTAAATCCGGGTCGAGTAATGCTCCGGCGGCCGAGACTTCGGCGTGATCGCCGTGATCAAGCCCGATGGCATAGGCCAAGAGCTCTTGGGGGCGATCTTCGAGGAAGAGCCCGACCACGCGCGCCCGATTCGGCATCCAACGGGCGAGCGAAAACACGGCTTCGAAATCGTATTGGGTTTCGGGGGCCCCCGTTTTTCGGCGAGAAACGTTCGTGGCTTCGCGGCAGCGTTCGATGTATTTCGGTTCCGTGAGTCGTTTGATTCGCACTCGTTGTAGGCCTGAATGGCGGAATTTCACACGGATCTTCTGCGGTAGTTTTGCGATCATGGTTTCTTGCCGGTCTTCGAGCGGCCACACCAGTGTTCGAGTCGTGCCCACCGGCAAGTCGTTAAAAAAGCGCTGCCGGACCGCCGATGCCTGAAAACGCGTGAGACTTTCAGAATCGAAGCGTTTGGGCTGAAGCCGTAAGGTCATCAATCCCGGAATTTCAGAACACAGTTCGCGCAGCATGCCGATGCCGAATTCCTCTTCACGCTCATTCATAGCCCGATGGAGCTGCGGAACCGTGGCCATTTTGAAGAAGGGAATTGCTCTGGGCCCGGCGACACGAACACAGGCCTGCATGGCAGGCATTCCGTCTGCGGTCCGGATCTGAAGCAGGTAAAACTTTCGACCCGTAAACCGGTAATAAGCCAGTCGTTGTTCAAGAGGCGCATTCGAAAACCACGGATGGGCCTGCGATTCGAATTCGAGATTTTCTTCGTCGATGAAGTTCGTGAATCGGATTTTTCTGCCTTCGACGGCAAGTCGGATGTCTTTTTTCATTGGCTGACCTTCACTGACTTAGAGCTATTGCGTTTGATCTCTTCGGTCCCGCCCGACACGAGCACGGCTAGGGTCATGAGACAGATCTTCAGATCGAGCTTGGGCGAGTGTTTGATCAGATAAAACAGATCAAGTTCGAGCTTTTTGCGCGAGTCTTCGATCGTGTTGGCATAACCCTGTTTGATTTGGGCCCAACCCGTGATGCCGGGTTTAAGCAGCGGGCGAAGTTTAAAGAGCGGAAACTGTTCGCTCAGGTCTCGCACGAACTCGGGCCGTTCGGGGCGCGGGCCGATGAAGCTCAAGTCGCCTCGGATGATATTCCAAAGCTGCGGCAGCTCGTCCAGGTGCGAAGAACGAAGAAAGGCGCCGATCGGAGTCAGGCTCGGGTCGGTTTTCGAAGCCAGTGCCCAGGCGGCTTTTCCGTTCTCAGCGTTGTGTCGCATGCTCCTGAATTTATAGATTCGAAAAACACGGTCGTGAAACCCGACACGTTTTTGACTGTAAATCACCGGTCCAGGGCTCGAAAGTTTGACCGCGATCGCAACAGCAAACAGAATGGGCGAAAGGAGCAGAAATAAAGCCAAAGCGACCAGCGGTTCCAACAGGTACTTCACTTGAGTATAGAGCTTCAGACTCACACCCTGATGAACCCCGTGACGGGCCAGCAGGTGAATCAGCTGAGGCGAGTTTGCGGGCACGACCGGATCGAGTTCTTCGAGCAAAAACGAGTCTAAGGCGCTGATCTGAACCCCGCTCAAGTGCGCTTTGCAGATGAGGCGGCTCAAGGATTCCGAGTCGACGGGTTTCGTCGTGACGATCCAGCGCTCGATCTTTCGAAGGGAATGTTCCAGACCACGCGGGCTGATCTCGGTAATTCGCGATGCTCCGATTCCGAGCTGAATCCGGTCCAGTAGCGGAACGGCCTCATCGACGGTGATGGTGAAGAGAATGCGTTTTCCGCGAATGCGGACGATCAGATATTTCAATGCTAGTTCCATGATTTCTCCGAAGCGGTTCGAGGTGAGTGGAAAAGGTGATAAGGAATTTCAAGGCCCGCCAAAAATGCAGAGCGTATCCGCTGAAGCCCGCCCTCAAACGGAAGCACCAGAAAAAGGGCGAGGAAGGCCGCTGAAAGCGCGATCACTTCGGCTTGAAAGTGAAAAAGACGAAAGGTATGCAGCGCAAGGCCCATGGAGATCGCGAGTAGCCAGTAGGCCCAAAACGTGCGGAAAACGCGCCTCGAAGCCAAGAGCCCCACGCAGAGATTCGAACGCAGGGCCGTGGGATAGAGTGAGCGAATCCATTGCAGATTTCCGAGGGCGATGCGTTTACGCCGTCCGTATTCGCGCGACGCTTTGACGCCTAAGTCGCGAACCCAAGCATGCTTCGCGGTCAGATAAACGATCCGATGAAAAGGCCAATGGGTTCGGAGCGAAAGGGGAATGACCACATCGTCGTTCAGCCAGGTTTCACGATTCAGTTTTTGAAATACTTCGAGCAGGAACTTCCGCCGATAAATCACGGTGGCTCCATGGACGCTGACCGGTCCGCCGGCGTCCGATTCGAGCAGCTTGAGCCACGATTCGAAACGCCACTGAAGGTTTTCGAGAAAGCTTCCGCTTTCTTGTCGATACGAGGGAGCAATCCCGATGACGGATGAGCGGTGAAAATGCGGAAAAGCCGCGCTCAAAAGGCCTTCATGCCAGACCGAGCCCACATCGACGAAGGCGATCCAGTCGGCGGTGCTTTCTTGAACCAATTGGCGAAGGACGTTCCACTTTCCGACCGGGCCTCGGTTGGTCGTCACGATCGGAGGAGTGCGGCGGGAGTGCGACCATTCCGCGATCCGCTCTTGGGTGCGATCCGTGCAGTGATCCAACCCGACGCGAAGCCGGATTTGCGGAATGACTTCACTGCAAGAGATACTTTGAAGGATGAAGAATTCTTTCGCGTGATCGAGTGCCGTCAAAGTCTTACAGATCAATTTTTCTTCGTTGTGGGCGGGAATCAAAAAATCGAGACGCAGGCGTCTCAGTTCGCCTTCGGAATCTTTCTCCGAATCTTTCGGTTCGGCCTTGCGGCGTAGCTTCGACAGAAGCCATGCGAAACCGATGCTGCCGACGGTGCTTTCGAATATTCCGATCACTCCGATGGCGATCAGAAGGTTTGCGAGTGGAATCATACCGCAGAGGGGTTCAGCAAAATCCGGACCAGCCCGCCCATGCGGCGCCCGCTTTTTCCTGCAAAGAAGATTGCATCCAAATTGCAGTGGATTCGGATATGTTTCAAAACCGTGAAGACGCAGGCCGAAAGCTCGCTTATTTTTTAGACCCTTTACACCTCGAAAGTCCGGTGGTGCTCGCGCTCCCTCGGGGCGGAGTTCCGGTTGCGGCCGAAGTCGCGAAGCATCTCGGAACGGAACTCGATATCGTCGTTGCGCGCAAACTCGGCGCACCCGAGTATCCTGAATTCGGAATCGGGGCAATTTCAGAGGACGAATTGCCCCTCTTCAGCCAAGACGCGCAACCCTATCTGCTGTATCAGAAGCGAAAGGTTTTTGAAGGCGTTGCATCCGAGATCGCAGAGCTTCGACGAAGAATCGCGCGTTACCGTGACGCCCATGCGTTGCCTCCGGTGAAAGGCCGCACCGTTCTGCTGATTGATGACGGAATTGCGACCGGAGTGACGGCCGCCGCTGCGGCGAAATTCCTACGAAGCTTGGGGCCGCAAAAAATCATCATGGCGGCTCCGGTCGGACCGCGTGAGAGAAACCCATGGCTTGAAAAATACTTCGACGAAGTGATCTGTTTGGAACGGCCCGAGGGATTTCGCGCCGTCGGAAATTGGTATCACGATTTCACGCAGGTTGAAGATGACGAAGTGGCTCGGATATTGAAGCAATTCCATTCGGAAAAGGAGCTTTATGGTCATCTCTCGGCTTAAAGAGGAATTTGCGGCGCACCAGCACGCGGTTCGGGCCATCGAGGACTTCGCTCCGTTGATCGAGCGCTTGAAGCATAAGCGGATCGTGATGCTGGGCGAGGCCACACACGGAACCCGCGAGTTTTACGAATGGCGGGCGCTTCTGACCCGCGAGCTGATCGAACACCACGGCTTTCAGTTCGTCGCCGTCGAAGGCGATTGGCCCGCTTGTCAAAAGATGGATGCGTACGTGAACGACGAGACGAACCGAAGTTCGTTTCAGGTTTTGTCCGAGTTTACACGATGGCCGACCTGGATGTGGGGCAATGAAGAGATCAAGACCTTCATTGACACGCTTCGAGTATTTGCCACGATAGAGCAACGTCGAATCGGTTTTCACGGCCTTGATCTGTATTCGTTTTACGACTCGATTCACGAGGTGATCCGGATTTTAGACCAACACGACAGCGATTTAGCGAGGAAGGCGAGAGAGCTCTATTCGTGCTTCGAACCGTACCTATCGGACGAACGAGCCTATGTTCGCTCGCTGATCAAATACCCGAAGGGATGCGAGGACGAGGCGGTGACGGCGATGCAACACCTGCTACAGCGGTCTCCGTCCGAGTTTTTCGATGCAACTCAAAACGCGCGCGTCGTTCGCAGTGCCGAGAGTTTTTATCGCGCGATGATCTCGGCCGATGATCGGTCGTGGAACGTTCGCGACGTGCACATGATGGAGACCTTAGAAATGCTGCTCGATCATTACGGAAGCGGCTCGAAGGCCGTGGTCTGGGCGCACAATACTCATGTTGGCGATTACCGGGCGACCGATATGTTGTCACACGATCTCGTCAATTTAGGAGGCCTTGCGCGTGAGAGGTGGGGGAACCGTCAGGTCGCGCTCGTCGGTTTTTCGACCTTTCAAGGCGAGGTTGTGGCCTCGCATGCGTGGGACGGACCGATTCAGACGTTGAGGATTCCCCCTGCGCGGCCGGGTAGTCTTGAGAAAATCCTACACGATCTGGGGCGCGAAACCGGATCACCAAATTTTTATCTCGACCTTGAGGGCTTGGATGAAAATGCCCCGTTGAACGAATGGATTAATCATCGCGCGATCGGAGTGGTGTATCAGCCCGAGTTCGAGTCGAAGAGCAATTATGTTCCGACGCGTTTAGGTCTTCGTTACGATGCGATGATTTATTTCGACGAGACGCATGCGCTTCATCCGCTACATTCGCATGTCAGTCATGAAAAAATTCCGGAATCGTATCCCTTCGGCGATCGGCTTTAAGCATCAGATCAAAGTCAGAATCTGAGGTGCGCCGTCGGTAATGAGGATGGTGTGCTCGTATTGGGCCGACCCGCTTCCGTCCGAGGTCTTGAACATCGTGATTTCCGAACCCGGAATCTCGAACTCGTCGATCGGCGCCGAAGTCTCATTAATCATCGGCTCGACCGTGATGGTTCCCCACTTTAATAAAGCCGCGCCTTTTCCTTTTTTGCCGAAGGAGGGAACGAAAGGGTCGTCGTGGAAGATTTCGCCGATCCCGTGGCCGCCGATTTCGCGGACGACGTAAAAGCCTTTGCGGGTCACGAATTTCTCGATCGCAAAGCCGATGTCGCCGGTCGTGAGGCCGGCCTTCGCCGTTTCAATGCCCTTATGCATGGCCCCGAATGCACATTCGGTCAAGGCCTTCACTCGCGGCGAGGGTTCGCCCACGAAAAACATCGACGAGGTATCGCCGTGAAATCCGTTTTTGATGACGGTGACGTCAATATTCAAAAAATCGCCTTCCTTCAACACCGTTCCGTCGGGAACGCCATGACAAATCACATCGTTCGGCGAGGTGCAGATCGCTTTCGGATAACCGTGATAGCCGATGCAGGCCGAGATCGCGCCTCGGCTCAGAATGAAGTCGTTTGCGATCTCATCAAGCTCGTCGGTCGTGATGCCGGCTCGCACGTGTTTGCCCGTGTATTGCAGGGTTTCGGCCGCAAGTCTTCCGGCTTCTTCCATCAGGCGAATCTGTGCTGCGGTTTTGACGTTCATGCCGCGCCGTTATTCGATCGTGATGGACTCGATTTTGATTTCGGTCTTCGGTTTATCCATCGCATCGCGAGGTGCTTGCGAGATTTTCAGAACGACGTCCATGCCTTCGGTCACTTCGCCGAAGATGGTGTGTTTTCCGTTCAGCCACGGAGTCGGTTTTACGGTGATGAAAAACTGAGAGCCGTTGGTGTTCGGGCCTGCGTTCGCCATGGCCAGAATGCCCGGCTTGTCGAAGCTGTCGGTAGGGTGGGTTTCATCTTCGAAACGGTAGCCGGGGCCGCCGGTTCCGCGTCCGAGCGGGTCTCCGCCCTGGATCATGAAATCGGGAATCACACGGTGAAAGATCGTTCCTTCATAGAGCGATTTTCCCTTCACTTTTTCGCCGGTTTTCGGGTCGGTCCATTCTTTCGTTCCGGTCGCTAAACCGACGAAGTTTTCAACCGTCTTCGGTGCCTTGTCTTTGAAAAGTTTGATTTTGATGGTGCCGAGGGAGGTTTTTAAAATTGCGATGTTGCTCATGGTTTTCTTTTCTTTCTTTGTAGGAATGGGCTTTGAAGGAGCGTGGGGTTGAGTTTTCGCCGGTGAAGCAAACGACGCCGAGGCCAGGAAAGCCGTCATCCAGAGAAGCATAGCCGTGTTTTTCATGAGGATCAGTCTAATCGAATAGGCTGCGAATGCCAAATTACTTTTGGGCGCGATATCCGATCAAGGACAGCATGGTGTTTCGGCTTTGCCCGAAGCCGCGCGCTACGCGGACGGTCTGATGATCGGCTGAAATACCGATGGCACCGAGTTCGGTTTTACCCGGAAGCGAGAAGTCGGCCTCGACGACGGTTTCACCGTTTTGAGCGCCGAAAACGGAGCTCATGGCCGAGCCCAGTTTCAAGATTCCTTTTTCAGAATCGACCTGAAAAGCGGCATCCGCGCAGGCCGAGTCATGATGCCATTCGCGAACGAACTGAATTTCGGAAGCAGAAGAAACCGTCATGCGATCGATCGCATAACCTTGTTCAGGGGCTGAGCCCATCTGAACTTGGGTTTGAGAACACGGCGTGTTCCAAGACGAAACGGAAGCTAAAAGAGCAAGAATGATGGCAGTACTCATGCGGCGCATTGTAGCACCTTTTCCGGTGTCCGACTACCCACGATTTAATAAATCGCAGGTAGTCGGACACCGAAGAAAAGTCAGCTATTTACAAGGGTTATCCGGGTCGCTCGCGGCCGATCCGAATCCGTCGATGTAGAAGACGTTACTCGGGACCACCTGCCATCGATTCGAAAGGTCGTTCCAGGCCGACTGCGGAGCCGACGGAGTTTGGGTCGAATCGAAGAACAGATCGTTGCCGGATTGGTTACACCACGGATCGTTCGCGTTGAGATCCGGAGTCCATTCGCGCCAGAGCAAGATCAAGGCGATGTGATAACGAGGGCCTTGATAGTAGTCGAGTTCGAACGGAACCCGCGAATTGGCCGAGAGCAAAACCGGAGTCGTCGAGCAACCCATCTGAGTCGGGTGATCGCCATCGTTGTTCACGACGGTCACGCCGGCATCGTCCGGATTCGCCATCAGCATTCTGAGTTTCGAGCCGTCATCCGAAAGGATGGCGAATTGAACGAGCCGATCCGAATTTCCTTGCGCGAGCTGAATTCCGCCCGTGAGTTTCAAAGCGAAATACTCGAACAAGGGGTCGCCGTTCGATTTCGTCAACACGGCTCCGTCACTCGTCATGAAGCCCGAGTCGAACGCGCGAGTCGGAGTAAACAGACTCGACAAATAAAGATCCGCGTTTTGCTCGGTCCCCCAGCGGAAGAAATCGCTCACGCCGTGATAAGGATGATTCCGAAGCGCCGAATCTTCGTAAGAATAGAGCCGGCCTTTGATTCCGTTTTTGAGCGTATCACTTCCGTCCGATCCGCCGTCAAACGGATCGCAAACTTGCGGAGGGGTCGCGGTCGGAGTCGGAGTGGGTGTCTCACCCACGGACGGTGTGCTGGTCGGAGTGGGCGTCATGGTCGGAGCGGGGGTGACGCTCGGAACGGGTGTTTCACCCGTGGACGGAGTCGCGGTTGGAATGGGAGTCTCGCCCGCAGTCGGAACATTTCCGCTGCCGCCGTTTCCTCCCGGAATCGCCGATCCACCTTCCGCGCCGGTCTCTCCGGCGTATTCGAAAAATTGTTGGTTTTGGCCGTACAAACAACCGCTCAACATCGTACTCAAGACTAAACTGCGTGCGAGTTGGTTCAACGGACGTTTCAGTCCGCTCCTCATTCGTGAGCCCATACACACCTCCTGCCGATTTACCATCGAGTCGAGGGAAAATCAGCTGATGAGTCCAGTGTTGCGCTCGTGCTGCGCAATGTCAAGAAATCTTCATAGTTCAATGCTCGCGATTGCAGTTCACTGCAATGCCAACGACAGAGATTGCGGTGGTTACCGCAATGCCAACGACCGCAATTGTGCTCGACAATGATCTTGATTGAACGCGTTTATTGAATCCGTTCAGAGCGCTTCACCGAGCGCTGATTGAGCGGGAGTACCTTCTTACGAAGACGCACGTTTTTCGGCGTGACTTCGATCCACTCGTCCTCGTCGATCCATTCGAGCGAGCGTTCGAGCGACATATCGCGAATTCCGGAAAGCGTGACGAGCAACTCGGCATGCGCCGCACGGATGTTGGTCAGCTTCTTTTCTTTGCACGGGTTCACATTCAGGTCGTTATCCTTCGCGTGTTCGCCGATGATCATGCCTTCGTAGACTTTCACGCCGGGTTTTAAAAATAAAACTCCGCGTTCTTCGATGCTGAGGAGGGCGTATTCCACCGTCTCGCCCGAACGATCGGCGATCAAGGCACCGTTCAGACGGTGAGGGATGTCGCCTTTGTGAGGCGTGTATTCCATTAAATAAGAACTGAATAAACCTTCACCCCGCGTGGCGGTGAGGTAACGCGAACGAATGCCGAGCAGTCCACGCGAAGGAATATCGAATTCGAGGCGCACGCGTTGCTTTCCGATCCCGTCGAGGTGGGGAAGGGCTTCGTACTTGGTGAGCATGCCTTTGCGCTCTTGAAAAATCCGAGTCACGTCCGAAGCATGTTCTTCGGGCAGATCGAGGACGGCTTTCTCCATCGGTTCAAGGCGGTTTTCGGCGTCGTCATAACGGTAAAGCACGAGCGGTTTTCCGATCATGAACTCATACCCTTCGCGGCGCATTTGTTCGATCAGAATCGCGAACTGCAATTCACCCCGGCCCAAGACCCGGAATTGATCGGACGTCGCCGTTTCTTCGAAGCGCAAGGCCACGTTGTGGCGTACTTCCTTCAAAAGCCGTTCGCGCAGTTTGCGCGATTGAATGGCTTCGCCCTCTTGGCCCGAAAGCGGAGAGGTACTGACTGAAAACAACATGGCCAGGGTCGGCTTTTCGACGATGATTCGAGGTAAGGGCGCTAGATCCGGGTTCGAGCCCACGGTGTCGCCGATTTCGACGCCTTCGTTGCCCGAGATCACGCCGATGTCGCCCGCTTGCAATTCAGGCACTTCGGTCTGTCTTAATCCTTCGAAGGTAAAGACTTGGGTCACGGTAAAGTTTTGATTCAAAGGAGCGCCGTCGGCCGTGACGCCTTGGCGGACCATTTTTTGGCCTTTTTTAACCGAGCCGCTCATCACGCGTCCGATCGCAAGACGTCCGACATATTCCGAGTGCGAAAGATTGGACACGAGCATTTGAAATGCGTCTTGTTCAATGATCCGAGGTTCGGGAATAGTATCGAGAATCAGTTTAAAGAGAGGTTCGAGCGAACCCGTTTTTTCTTTCGACAGATAAGCGGGAATGTCGTCAAAGTTCGTCGTACACCAACCCTGGCGGGCAGAAGCGTAAACGATCGGAAAATCGGCCTGTTCTTCGTTCGCACCCAATTCCAGAAACAAATCGAAGGCGGCGTTGACGACTTCTTGAATCCGACTGTCGGGGCGGTCGACTTTATTGATGACGAGAATGATTTTGTGGCCTTTTGAAAGCGCTTTTTGCAGCACGAAGCGGGTTTGAGGGAGTGGTCCTTCGGCCGCATCGACAAGAAGCAGTGCTCCGTCGACCATGCCCATGATCCGTTCGACTTCACCGCCGAAATCGGCGTGGCCCGGGGTATCGACGATGTTCACCTTCGTATCGCCGACTTTGATCGAGGTATTTTTCGAGAGGATGGTGATCCCGCGTTCCCGTTCCAGGTCGCCCGAATCCATGACGCGATCGCTGACTGCTTGGTGTTGTTGGAAAGTGCCGGATTGGCGTAAAAGATGGTCGACGAGGGTAGTTTTACCGTGGTCGACGTGGGCAATGATACAGACATTTCGTAGGTTTAGGCTCTGGTTTGAACTCATAGGGGGTCCGATCCGATTTTTCGGTTCTTGATTTTTTAAGTTGCGTTTGAGCCACAATACAGGTAAATCGTTAATCTCTGAACATTTTTTTTGATAAAAGAAGGAAATTCGATCATGGCACGCGTATGTGATTTAACCGGCACCAAGCCTTTCAGCGGGAACAAAGTTTCCCACTC
>Ga0164242_10000223_pt1 | contig 70742 bp, 63 predicted proteins | sample OricomgcompostMG_FD_108783 | JGI IMG/M metagenome (GOLD analysis project Ga0164242, IMG submission 108783) | Miracle-Growth compost microbial communities from Emeryville, California, USA - Original compost - Miracle growth compost (MG) ... | reverse complement strand
CTCTCCTTTGTCCTACATATATACAGGAACCATTACAGTTTACTCTCTTAATTACTCTAAACTTTGGATCACTTTTAAAAAACCCCATTATTTAGTTATTTTGTTTAATATCACTATTATAAAATCTCTTTAATGTACTGTAGTCATTTGCATGCTCTATATAGTATATATTCTCCTCATCTAAATCCTCCAACTTTAAGTACCAGGGGATATGCCTAGCTATAATATTTGGGGAACATATTCTTATTCCCTCATAGGAGAATGGTATGTTGGGGTTGATTAATGCAAATGTTGTATCAATATAACCTTTGTATATATATGGCTGTACCTGATCTATCCAGTTTTGGGCTTCCCAATTCTTATAATTCTCACTTTGAGGATAAGGAGGTAAATCATCTACTCTTAATCCTGTCCCTACTTTAATTCCTTTATATGTCCAAGAGAGTTGTTCAAATATCTCTACGAAGTTATCAGGCATATTAGGATTAAGCTCAATATCACTATCTGTATAGATTACCTGATTAACTGTCCTAAATAGTGGTATATGGTATATTGCATAAGGGCCTAGATTATCCTCATATAATATAGTACAAGGATTAGTATTGTACCACTCTAGTAAGGGAGGATAAGTACTGCTATTATCAATAATCCAAATATTTAGTTGCCCTAGCCTTTTTAAATCCTCAACTAACTTCCTTGTTGTAGTTAACCTATTACGGTTATTAATTACTATAGGTATCATGCCTCAGTTACCCAGGTAAGGGTTCCATTCACATTTTTAAGAGTTTGAGTCTTGGTACTATCGTATCCTGTTATAGCAGTAGGATCTCCAAATCCTATAGAGAGCATATGAAGTACATAATTCTTAAACCTTTTATAATCATTGTAAAAGGATAATATTGTCATTTAGGTAAGTTTAATGAGTTATATAAAGCTTTGACTTTCTCTTTAGACCAAGGAGTAACTATTCTATCACCATGATCCTGTGAAAAATGCCTGTACTCTTGGAAGTTATTAGGGTTACTGGGATTACCAGAGGTTTTAAATGTAGGTACACTATTTCCCCATTCATATAATAAGGTAGGAACACCTCTAGGATCTACATATAATAAGTTATCCTCAGTAAGATAAGTGACCCATTTTAAATGTTGGTCTGAGGTTGTATCATTATAACCTACCTTTTTAAGAGTTCCTAGATCAATAAATATGGAGGGTTCCATCACATTTGAGGTCAGTGAAACTTTCCCACCCTCGTAATAATATGATTGTGATGGCTTGTAAGCTAACTTATTATGAAATGTAGCCTCTCTAAATCCATTTATGCCCTCTACAGCATGATTAGGTAATATACAGTCATCATCATCATAATGAACTATAATTCCCTCCTTAGGGAGAAATGTAAGGGCATGATTATATATTTGCCCTAGAGTTGAGTATACAGTATCACAGGAGTTTATTAGCCAAACACTTAAGTTTTTAGGTTGATCTTTAGGTAAATCCAGGGTAAGTGGTACATTACTATTATTAAATATAACCTGTGTACAATCCTGGTGAGTCTCTTGAGCTAGGAACATTCCTACAGATCTCTCTAGTAAGGTGTGTCTACCACAACTGCATGTTAGAAAATATGTCATAGGTACAAAACTATATAACTATCTCACCTATGTGTTGTATATTTAGTTACCTTTTGAAATAATGTATCTCCCTTCTCAATCTTATAATGAAATACCCACCACTGTGTTCTACCATCTGGCATAACCTTACCTCTATAATAAGTTTTGTAAGTATGTTTTACTAATCTCAATGCTTTTGCTGTCTCCCTTCTTTTTTGAATAGCACCAAGACTATCTATAAGTGAGGATTTATCTTCGGCTATAGCATTTAATTGGTAAAATAACTGTGCAGTATCAGGTTTACTAGGTTGTACCTGGGCTACAGCAGGTAAGAATAGCAGTATAAGAATAAACAGTATATATCTCATTTTGAGGACTTTAACTCATAATATTTGATCCTGAACATGTTATTTATACTATCCTGCTTTACTCTCTCATCATACAACTTCTGGTAAGATTCTTTAGCATCCGAGACTCTAAGGTCTGAGAGATGAATAACCTCTCTTACCAACCATCCACAGGTAGCTGAGAGCATAACTATTATACCCCACACAAGATTCTTCAACTTGGAGGGTTTTAAGCCATAAGCAGTATTCCAGTCTTTGATATCCTGGATAGTCTCTTTGTTTATGCCCATCAGAGATCATAATATAGATAACGAAATGTTTTATTACTCGAATAATATCCCCTTTATCCCCTCCGGTATTTTTCCCTTGAGAGGTACTGGCTCAAAATCCAGCTCAATCTCACCAAGTGATTTCTCAAGCTCTTTAAGTTGTTTTGTAAGTTGTAACTCCTTTAACTGGATTTGTATATCCTCCATCTGAGCCCTTATTTTAGGTGCTTCTGAGATGTTCTCCGCATAAGAGATTCTCTCTTGTAGTGTTTGCAAAGCCTCTTTGACTTTAGGTGAGCTATGATCAAGCTCTTTAATACTTTCATTAAATGCAATTAATTCTTTGATTTTCATTATTTATTGGTTTTATAGTTATTATGTACAAGCTACTGCAGATCCTCCAGTTACATATACTGTTACAGATATATCACCATTATCAGAGGATAAATATGAATACTGGCAGTAGGTAGGAGAATTTGTCGGGCATAAGGAACTCTCATCTATATTTATATAAGCCTTCCCTACATCTCCGTCAGTAAAATATATAATGACAGTTTTCCCTTTACAGATCCAAAATTCAGGGTATAGTTGAGCACAACTGGTAGTCAGAGAATTTACGGGTAAATTTATTCCTGCTCCAATTTGAGAGGAAATTGCAAGCATTAACTGATCTCCATTATCAGCTTTTGCAGCTCCTAACTTTCCATATAGATTTACTGGTGCTAAGGGAATATTCTGTATACTAATAGTGACATAGAAATATACAAGATAACTCCCAGTATCTGATCCAGACCCAGATGTGTATATACTTAAATCACTTGTTCCTCCATAAGAGATATTAAATTTTGTTATAGAAGTAGAGCTATTTATTGTTTTATTTGCTAGTTCTGTAGTGCCCTCTTTAATAATTAAAGAAGTATGAGTTCCGGCAGCACTTGAGAGGATAGCTGGAATAATACAAACCTCAACAGGCCCTGCAAATCTTTGTAATGAGTAAGTAAATGAATTTTTATTAGCTGTTCCATCAGGATTAGAAAAACTATCTGTAGTTATATAATAATGGGATCCATATGTTGATTGAGGAGAGAGCTCTTCCCATTTTATCAATTGATTAGTAGACCATCCACTATCAAAGGCACTTGTATCTAAATATACCAAATTAGTGGCATCTGTATGGGTTAAGCATTTACCATTCTGAGGAGCCTGATTTTTTACCATATTCCAGGTCCTACCTAGGGGATCTCCTCCATTTGTACCATTTATACAATCATAAATATCCTGATTGGTAATTATATAGCCATCACTCTTCATTTCCTTTCTAGTTTATTTACTCTCTCCTCAAGCTCCTGAAATCCCTTTATAAGTACAGCTATAGTTGAGGCTAAATCAAAACTGTTATGTAGTGGTGTTGAGAATATACTATCTGTATCCTCTGCTATAATACCAATATGGTGGGTGCCAGTTGATTTAAAATCAAACTCCTTGATTTTTACCTGTTTAAGTAGTTCAGTAGCATTCTTCCTGAATACTTTTATATTCTTCTTTAGCTTCCTGGAGGAGCTTTCATAAAATGCAGGAGCTGTTATATTAGCTGTCCAGGTATTGGCTTTAGCCAAGTTTAGGGTTGCTACAACTGCACCTGTGGTGGGTGAGATTGTAAGAGTGCCCTCTGAGTTACTTACCGAGCTAACTCCTCCTACAGCTGTTACACTCAATATACCTGAGCTTATTGAGAGGCCTGTGCCTACTTTAATCCCTCCTAATGTACTAGCACTAGCTGTAGGAAGGGTATATGAACGCAGGTATATACCATCAAGATAATCAGTATCAACCATAAGGCTAACATCACCTGTACCAGCATCAGCTCCACTACTGGCATTAATTTTAATACCTGTATTACTTACCTGTACTATTTTAGTAATAACAGCTTTACCTGTGGTTGAGACATTAACATCATCCCGAGTTATAGTCTCATCCTCAAGTTGATAACCTTTTATAGTTGGTAACGCCATTAGCTTTTAAAGTATTGACCAGTAATAACATCAGCTGTCCCATCCTCACCAATAACTGGTGCTATAGTAGTAGTTACAGTTTGACCTGAGATTGTATAACCATTCCCAGCACCGGGTAATAATGCCACACCATTTAAGAATATAGTTACAGTACCTGTAATAGGTGTATTTGCTAGCGTAAATATTTTGTTAGTACCATTTACTGTACCCGAAAGTACCTCATTACATACCCAATCCTCAGCTCCAGTTACACTAACTGAGAGTACACCGGAGGCTATAGAGAGGCCAGAACCTACTTTTATACCTCCCAATACTGTAGATGAGGCTGTAGGTACAGAAGTTAGGTAGGTACTACTATCTACTGAACCATCTGCTTTTAAAAATTGTGAGGATGCTCCACCATATCTTATTATACTACCAGCTGTGATGGAGGCTGAGAAAGTTACTGCCCCTGTAGACCTAGTAATTGATAAGGGGTTTAAAATAACAGATCCTGTATCCCCATAGGCATATAATTGAAGATTAGCTCCAGCATTAGACCCAGACTCACTACCTAATAATCCCCACGACCACTTTCTGTTTGTACTAGCTGAACCTCCAGTAAACATAGTATACATTTGTGCTGGGGATGATCCTATAGCTGCTACATTGTATGAACCAATTGCACCTACAGTAAGTGCCCCGGCACTATTAAGATTCATAATCTCAACAGGAGTTATGGTAGCACCATTTGTACCGTTAGGGGCAGCATACTGCCAGGTAAAATCATGATGGTGAGTTACTCCAAAAGTATGAGATCCTACGCTAGTACCTCTAGGCTGTATCCAATTAGTACCATCAAAATAAGCATTGGAGTTTGTAAATATACCATAGCCGGGAGTACTTACAGCACTACCTTGTATATATCCACCAGTACCGTTCCCACCAGCAGAGGTAAACTGCACAGCATTTGGAACTGCAGTACCACCACTAATTATCAATCCTATTCCTGTATTAGTCAGAGATATAGTCTTATCAGTAGTCCCTCCCTGGGTAGTAACTTGTTCTAATGTTGGTGTACTAGGAATTTGTGTAGTTACCCAATCTTGTGTAGCTACAACTTTTCCTGTTCCCCAGAAATTTGTAAATGTGTCTGCTGTTTTACCAGCAGCAGCTGTATATATTTTTAAATATCCAGCTTGGTTTAATTCTAATAATGAGGAGGGAACAGGGGTGTAGGCTTGTGTCCATAAATCAGAATTATAAGTGGGAGAGGCATTAGAGGTTAGCATTGAGGCAGCAGTATGACCAAATGCACCTCCTACAAATGTAGTATAACTCCCTGGAGCATGTATTGTTAAGCCACCACCATTAGCTACATTTTGGCCAACATTTAGGCCACCTGTAAAATTCCAAGCACCACTAATACTAGTAGCAGCACTTTTTGCAGCAGTCCAAACTGGGTCTGTCTCGGTAAAACTTGTTAAAGCACCTATATCTGAGGCTACCTGTGCAGCTGTTCTAGTACTTATAGTATGTCCATCTGAGGATAAGCCTAAAAACTTAGTAGCAACTGAGCTATTAGCAGGAGGAGTACCATAATATAGTGAACCATCAGAGTAGAGTCTGAGGGAATTTAAAGTACTATAGAGAGATGAAGCATCTGTATTATCTATACCAAGATATGCATATGCAACACTCCCATCAGATGCACCATAAGCTCCTAAGGCTATTCCAATCTTTTTAGATGAGTCTGAATTATCTCTCTGCACCTGAATACCCCTAGTCCAAGATCCAGTTATAGTACCAACATCTATAGTAGTACCAAGTCCAGATCCGATAGTTGTGGTTGCAGATGTTGTGGCTCCAGCAACTATACTTTTAGATGTAGTATTTCCTCTATTTGTTACACTTTGTAATGTATCACTCTCAGCAGTTAAATAAGTACTGTTATCATAAGAGACAGTAGTGCCCGATACTTTTACAAAGCCAGTACCATTAAGTTGATTTTGCTTATTTGTCCATATAGTCTGATTAGCCGTAGTAGGCAGGGAGTAACCACTAGCAAAACTTAATACTAATGTACCACTTGAGGTAATGGGAGATCCTGTTACAGCAAAGCCAGTAGGAACTGACATTGCAACACTAGTAACAGTGCCTTGTGGTATAGAGGGTATACTAACCCAACCAGTACCAGTAAGGTAAGTGCTTGAGCTTGCTGTACCACTTCCTAATCTAGCTGTGCTGAATGTACCTGTAGTAATCTTGGAGGTATCCAGTACAGGTATATCAGCTGAGGTTAAAGCTCTAAATGTAGGAGCAGTATTAGTTGAGCCTGTAGCTGGACCTGCAAATACTGTATTAGGTGCTTGGGTAGCAAGAGTAACAGCAAAAGTTCCTGTAGTAGTTATAGGTGAACCAGATACAGAGAGGATGGAGGGTACAGTTAAACCTACTGAGGAGACAGAGGCACCTGAGGTTAAACTATCTAGCTTAGTTTTATCACTAGGCGAGAGTAAACCTGAGGCCGAGGTAGTTGCTAAAGGTATAATAGCACTTGTACCTGTCGAGGAGGTTATAGTAAGAGCTCCGGTTGTACCAGTAAGTGATAGATTTGTTGCGGGTACATTAACAGTAAATGTTGCAGCTGTAGATTGGTTGGCTGAGAATGTAGCTGAGCCAGTTGCTATACCTGATGTAGCCAGGGTTAAAGTACCATTATTAACACCAGCTGAGGCACCAAAATCCTGTAATGCACCTGTACCATCAATATATTGGCTAGTAGTTCCTCCAGGTACAAAAGCATGAGTATGGCTGGTAGAGGTTACACTATTAGAGGAGGATAAAGTTATGGCCGAGGGTGTACCTAAAGTAATAGTACCTGTAGAGGTAATTGTAGAGAATGACATACCATTCCCTGCTGCTATAGAGGTTACTGTACCACCTGTACCTGTAGCACTTAATACACCAGTAGTATTCGATAAGGATAATCCTGTACCTAAAGTAATCTCCTGGGTTTGTCCATCAGTACTTGCATATCTCCCTAAAAGAGATTGAGAAGATATGTCCTGGATCTTAGCATAAGTAACCTTTTTAGCACCTATAGTTAATGTAGGAGCTAATGAGGTAGTTCCCGAGGTAGATCCAGTTACATCTCCACTAGCAGCAAAGTTTATAGTCTGGTTACCTGAGATATATGTAGGAGCCCAGTTTACCCATTTAGTACCATTATATTGTAACAGATTTCCAGTTGCGGGTGTGGTTATAGTTGTATCAGTTAAATCACTGAGGGCATGTGTATGACCTAAAAGAGAATACCTACCATCTAGGGATTGGGTAAAATTAGTCGTATCCTTGGTAGAGAGTGTAAGTACACCTGTAGCTGTATTAAAAGTAACTCCAGTAATTTGAGCATTGGAGGCATTGTCCCAATTAGTTTTGTTATACCCCGTCATAGAGGTAGTCCCATTAAAATAGTTACCTATCTGGGTTTGGGTATATACATCAGTTATGCCAAATCCACTTACTGTAGTAGGATTATCACCAGCAGTTACTCTACCATAAGCATCGGTAGTAACTTTAAAATAGGTACCAGCTGTTACACCTGTAGTAGCAAGATCAATATTAGTGGCATTAACCTTTATTCTACTGGAGGAGACAGTGCCCACAGCAAAGGTTGTACCTGTAAGAGTAAGACCAGAACCTGCACTATAAAGAATTGACTGACTATCTTGTACCCAAGGGATGTCACTGGTTCCTATAGTAATAGGATTTATACCAGTACAGATATAAGTTGAGCCAGCATGATCTCCTTGCTGTACCAGTACTTTAGTACCATTTTTAAGTTCTCCAGTCTCATCTGCATCACTTGCCCTTGTCCAAGTAGAGCTATTGGCTAAATATATGCCATTAGCTTTTGGATCAGTCTGACCTTGTACCAATACCCTATCACCAGCCGCAACTGTAACACCCTCAATAGTTTGTAAACCAGAGAGTGTAATATTACTTACTGAGGTAGTTACTACAGGATCATGTATATCTATACCACTAGCAGCATTCTGTAAATCAGTTAATCTTACTGCATCATTGGGGTTCGTGGGTGCAGCAAGATCAGTTAATTTATTAAGTCCCATTGACTGGGAGGCAGTGTACTCTACAGTACCATCAGATTTAATAAATAAGGAACCATCAGCGAGTTTGCTAGTTGCTATATTAGCAGCAGCATCTATATCACTGTCGGTTATATCTAAAGGCTCAATTTGCCTTTTCTTTATTAAAACATCTGCCATTAAGAGAAGTTAATAGGGTAGTATTTGATTACAGGATAATCATCGGAGGCTGGAGGGGTAAATATCTGTACTTGACCATTTACACCATTATCTAACTCGATATAATTATCCCCGTATTGTTGTAAGATACCATTGATAAGTACCTCAGTTTTGGAGGGCTCATAAGCCTCTCCCACACTAAATATTTGATTTATACCATCCTTATCACCAGTAGGATACCAGGATATTTTCTGTCTACGCTGTTTAAGCTTAAGATTGATTGAGGTTGTGGTACCATCCCAGTGTGTAAAGGTTAGTGTAGTACTATCCTCATCATAAGTAGCCTCCTTAATAACACTACCTAATAGATCACCTAATCCAGTTACATTTATAGTGTTACCTAGATTAGTTAGTAAGGATAAGTCCAGGTTAGCTGCAAATGAACCACTCTCTAAGACCTCATCAAATAATATAAGATCTGTATCAGCTATACCATCCCTAAACCAATAGGTAACAACTGTAGTTCCTACAGTAACAAATATTAGGAAATGCCCTTGTCTAAGTGAGGTAGGAGTTAAATAAGATAAAACCTCAGCTGTAGAGGTATAAGGCCTATAAGTATATGTACCCTCATCATAATAATAGCTCCTGGCATCAGCAGTCCTTGACCCATATAAACCAGTAGATTTACCTACTGTACTATGTAGTGAGGGATTATACGGCATGAATTAACTGAGTATCTGCACTTTCATTAAAAGAGGCTAAACCATTGGTTACATAATACCTATATAATCCTGAGAGATAAGGGATAAGCCATACCTGATCTGGTATATCACCTTGGTTTATATCTGTATTGTAATACTTGTTCTTTACTGGCTCTAAAGCTGATTCCTTTACTACATAATAATAAAGCCCTGAGGTTGTACTTGTAGGTACAGTATAATTCTCACCAGGAGTTATAGTAATTGTTCTGGTTAAAGTAACCTCACTAGGATCACCAGGATCATTACTAAATATATCCCATTTAACCTCTGAGGGTACTATAGTTGTAGTAGTTGTACTTGTAGAGGTAGTTGATGTAGTAGAGCTTGTACTAGTTGTTGTGGTTGATGTTGTTGTAGTAGTAGGATTAGGCTGTGTTATAGCTGGATAAGTCTGAGGATCACCACATAAACCACCACATTCATTTTTAACTGCTGTAACCTCTATAAGATAAGATCCATCTGGTACTTGTAAGGAGTAAGGACTCTCGGTAGGGTATAAATACCTGGATAAATAACTAAAGTCACCTGTAGAGTGTAAGGGTTTAAATCCTACACGCAATCTCTCCCCAGCAGGGATAGTATAAGATATAATAAGGTAGCCCAAAAGTACTTATTTTTAAGGGGTTAGAAGATAGGACATTACATAGGAGGGGTATACTATAGCTTTATATAAGTCATATCTTACTCAATATTATGGGTAGGATTTATTCTTACTCCCCACTCCTTAGCTGCTGAGGGAGCAAATAAGGGTAGCATATCAGTCATTTGCTTGGCAAAGGGGAATAATCTCATTATGTACTTAGTAGGTTTAGCACTCTCAACCATCTTATTATTTTGGAAGGTTAATCCATACATCTCCTCCATAAAGGATTGCATAGCTTTAAATCCATCAGTAAGGGTAGAGGCCGCAGGAAATACTTTACCAGCTACAATTTGCTCAAACTCTACAGGATTATAGTAGAAGGTAGCCTCATCCTGTAGCTTATCCAGAGTACGTAATATAAAATTATGATAAGCCTTTATTCTAGGATCCTCATCATCATCATCTGGAGCTATAGCCTTAGCCAAGATAAGTAGGGATACAGCCATTGAGACAGCTAAGAAATCCTTAGCCTGAGCTCTTAGATTAGAACGAGTAAGATCTGCAAATTCCTGGAAGGTAAGATTAAGCTCCTTACCATACTTTTTCCTGTAAGTATCTCTTTGCTTCTCATAAAGTTCCCTCATCTGTTCTATACTTTTAGGAGTTGTATTAAGAGCATCAATAAGGGAGGTTAATCTGGTAAAGAAGTGAGTGCCTCCAAATTTCCACCAAGTTTGTAATCTTCCCCATTCATAAGCCTGGGAGGCAGCATTATATTTTAAAGCACCAGTTCTGGCCTCAACTATACCTGGTATCCAGTTTTTAAATACCATCATTCCTTTTACTACAGGTATAATAGAGCTTAATCTGGTTTGGTCCTCAGAGATATTGCCCAAGGCTCTTTGAGATATAGCCATTGCTAATCTCCTAATTTCCTGTACTGAGCTATCACCTCTCTCAACACCTTTTATGGAGAGTTTATCATTTATAATCTCCATGTTATCCCACACGCTATTAGAGTTCTTTAAAGAGGCTATTTCTTTTATAGCTCTCCTCTCTACCTCTTTTATAGTACTGGGATTATTATATCTCTCTCTATACCACTTCTGAGAATGCACATAATCATTGACATTCATTAATTTACCATTCATTACTATAGTATTATCTAACAAGGATAAGCCAGTAGTAATTTGTACATACCTATCAGATTTACCTATAAGCCCACCAGTCCACTCCTGCATGTTATGAGGGTTTAACTTGGAGTAAGAGAGTTGTGCAGCTTTTATCTTATGAGTACTCTCAGTGGTAAACATAAAGTAATCAGCGGCTAATCTGCGCATTTTGGCTTTCTCACCAAAATTCATCATTGCCATACCTAAGGAACCAAAGTTCCTGGCATAATCTGCACCAGAGAATAAATCTCCCGCATTAATAAAGGTCTGTAGTGAACCACCAAATAAGTTAGAGAGAGGAGATACTATATTAAGGTTGTTTAACTGCTGCATGTAGAAGAACTTGGTTATAGCATCTACACTCCTTACAGCTGAGATTCTCCTCTCAGGATTAATATCTGTAGGGTACATCTTGAAGCCCAGGAACTTATTAATCTTCTCAAATACTTTGGTGGCTGTTTTTAAGGTACCTCCTAAAGCATCGGCATCAACATATGCCTTACCATATATAAGAGCATCAGCATGGGCTTTAAGTAGTTTAGCATTATCATTTCCAGCCTCCTCCTCACCTCTGCTATTAAGGTGATTCTTTGCAGCCTCAACCCTAAGTAAACCTTTAACTTGTCCCTCTGCATCACTAAGCATTTTATAACGAATAGCCGAATGATCTAATAAAATAAGGTTAGAGAACACATCATTTGACTCCTCACCCTGGGGTAGAGCATGAGTAAAATAAGTAGGTATCTCTCTAAGTATCTCACCTGTAAGAGGATCTACTTTACCATAACCTACAGTTGTCTCATCTATAGAGATAGAGTTTAAAAACTCCCTGGTAAGGCTGACTTTATTACCGGCCATTATTCTCTCTACTATACCAGATCTTATATAAGGTAAGAAGGTTCTAGCCTCAGCTTTTGAGATATACCCGATAGAGGCATAATACAGATTTCTCTCTCTTATATACTCATATAAAGCTCTAGCAGGGCTATTAGAGGGTTTCATGAGCTCCTTGTACTCATCACTTTCCCATTTTGAGAGGGGGAATTGTCTAAGGGATTTTACATCCCTCCAGGCAAAGGAGTCAGGATTATTAAAATTCATCCTCTTCTTAGTAGCTATTATAGCCTCCTCTCTCTCACTATTGTCCTCAGGTGTACCATCTGCATTTAATCCATACTTAGGTGAGACTTTAAGGGCCTCAATCTCTTTTTTAAGTTCCTCCTCCAAGTATGTTTTATAAGCTGAGGTATCAATATTTTCCCTGACCCATTTAGTATCACCCGCTGCAATCTTACTTTTAAGAGTATTATAGAACTCCTTCTTATATTGGCTGAGTAGTTTATTCTCTCCTTTAGCTTTTATACTGGAGAAATAGTCTTTTTTGGAGAGACCTTTTTTAGTAGCCCAATCCTCATAAGCCTTGAATATAGGTTTTACCTTCTCAATTTGTTCATCAGCCTCTTTATCTGCTTGATTTTTAATCCTGTTTACGATAGAGTACAAAGCTCTCATAGACTCCATCTGTATAGTAGCAGTACTATTAAAGATTTTTGGTAACCCTTTTACTATGGCCTCAGGTGAAAGTAAATCATGATAACCATACCTTCCAGCTATATTATTAGCTACAAAGCTTTTTAACATCTCATCCAGATTCCTCCTATTGTACTGAGATGATAATACTCCCTCATCTATACGGTTTTTGAGATCCTCATCTGTTATGTTATCCCTTATTCCTTTTAGGTAGGAGTTTAATTCGCTGAATAAGTCTAAGGCTTGATCCAGGGTAATAATCCTATTCACAAAATCTGAGATATCTTTATCAGGAATATCTATTATCTCCTTACTATCATATTTCTCTTTGTACTCACTAATAAGATTCTGTAATGTACCATTAGCAGTATTAACCTCCTGTAGGAGAGGTGTAATGTCTTGCTTTAATTGTAAATGCCTTATAGCTGTAAATAGGTTATTTAACCTATCAGCCTTTTCCCTTCTTTGTTCAGGATCTACTTTTTGATTGGAGATCTGATCATATAAAGCATTTAGACTGGCTAATAGTTTATCTATTTGTGCATCACCAGTAGTCTCACCTTTAGTAACTACAGGTAATAAGTAATCATCAGAGATATTATGAGGGTCTACATCACCTATATGAATATCAGTAAGTTGTGCAGTATATTTACCCGTATTCTGGTCATAACCCTTGTCATACTTTGCTACTATAGGAATCATCCTGGTTTGAGCAAATTGCTCCTCCTTAACTCCATAAGCCTCTTTTAAGATCTGCTTATAGATCTCCATCTGTAATCTCCATGCCTGGATTTTATACCAAGGTACATCATTGTAATATTCAGTATTAAGATTTATAAACTTCCAATCGAGTATATTTACTTTAGTACCTAAGGTTTGATCTGGCTCTAACACAACCAAATCCATTGTACCACCTATAGAGCTATTCTTTCCAGCTCTATTGGTATTATACACACCTATCTCGGAGAGGAATATAGAGTCTGGATCATAAGTATGTAACCTGTCCCATAAGTTATCTCGTAATAGGGTATATATTCTGTTATCCCCAATAAGAGGTGTATACTTATCATCAGATTTTATATTCTCATTATATTGCTCTTTGGTTACTAACTTATGAGTAGCAGGATCTATCATAAGGGTTATAGCATGTTGAAAATCCTTATGCCCCTGAGAACCCTTCTCTCTAACTATCTCATTTATAGCATCTCTAGCCTCATTAGGTTCCATCTCCCTATTACCTAATATCTTCTTATACAGCTTTTTAACACTGTCAGAGACTCTTTTAGCTATCTCTTTACCTTGTACAAAATATCTGGGTTGTTTGGAGACTACACCATCCTCATCTTTATGATCTACCTCCTTAAGCTCCATACTATTAGATCGAGTAATAAGGGAGTCTGAGATCTCTTCGGGTTTTTTTACTTGCTCAGGTTCTGGAGCCTCTTGGGAATAACCTGTGCGAGTTGGGTTAGCAAAGAATGCCTCATTAGGGATATTACTAAACTCTTTAAATATTTGATCCATATTGGTATTGGCATCAATAACATGAGTGCCTATAGCAAATGCCTGATCAAATAAAGTTTGCTGCTTCTCAGGAATATTGAATAGTGATCTAAAGAAGTCTAATAGTTGTTCCCATAAGTTTTTATACTGAGCTCCCTCTACAGGAGGAAGATTGGTAAGATCTTTTACAAACGAGCCATTAGTAAATATACCAGTAATAAACTCATGTACATTTGTAAGGTGGTATTTATCCTGTATACGATCACTATAATTAGCCTTTACCTTCTCAAACAGGTCTTTAAAGTCTTTGGCTATAGGATCATTACTATTAAGGAAGTGATAACTTAAGGAGTGTATAATCTCATGTAATAAGGTAACCTCACTACCCTCACCTTTAAAATCAGCATACTCAGCTATTTGAATATTCCCACCATGAGCATGATATACTCCTGCAGCATACATACTCTTTTTAGGATCTACAGGATCAGGAGTAGTAATAAAGGGTTTTCTTACCAGTTCAACCTCAGGATTAACTATGTTGTACTGCAAAAGAGTTTTAGCTAATGGGGCTAAAGGATGAGAACTCTCAGATATCTTCTGTAATATATCTTGTACAGTTGTTTTATCACCTCCTGAGAAGTATTTCTCCCTTAAAAATGTATCTTTTGCATTATATACCCTAGTTGGAGAACCTAAAAGGTTAGTATCACTATCACCTTGAGGAGTTATACCTATAGCCATGTCCTCCATCATTTTGTGATAAGCCTCGGTCTCAAACCATACTTGTTGAGCTATAGGGTGTAAAGAGACTACAACTTTATTGTTATAACCTGATTTTGTGGGTACTTTTAAGATAACAGATTTAGGAGCTCTATAATCCTGGTTAATTTGTCTTACAAGAGCAATCTGCTTTTTATATTGCTCAGTGCCTGGTTTGGAGAAAAGTCTCTCATTACCATACTCTCTGAATAATTTAGAGTGGTTTATTCTAGACCATATATCTGAGTTGATCTGCTCAAGTCTATCAATTAACTCAGGATGGCCGCTATAAGCTGACCTAATGTAAGGTACTGTACAAGACATTTATTATATTTTGTGGTTTAGAGGGGACAGCTCTGATCTGTACCCTCATCAGAGTCTGTGAAAGTAGGAGGGGTAGTAACAGGAGTAGTAGGAGAGATAGGCTCCTGTATAGGACTATTCTCAATAATATCACTATCATTAAGTTCCCTTTGTACTACAGTAGTTCCATTATTTAAGACAGATTGCTGAGGCTGTGTATAATACTCCTTGGCATAAAATCCATCACCTAATGCATTAACTGGCTTATATACATAAAGAAGTTCATTAGCTTTCCTACCCTCTGCTGTAAGAGGTACATCACCCTGTCTTACTTGTTTATATAGTGAGATCTCTCTATAAGAGAAATCACCATTCTTCCTCATCCTCTTCCTCTGGTTTTTATTAAAGCCAGGTTTATTGGTGCTTATTCTTAGATAAGGATACTTAACATCCGAGGCATTATATATACTGGAGAGGGCTATAAGAGTGCCTCCAGAATTTTGGGTATTAAACCATTTACGAAGTTTAAAGGGAACATTCAGGTATGGAGCTATGCCTACAAATTCACCAGCTTTGGAGTATATATATCTCTCCTTTACTACAGGAACTATATCAGTATCCCTCCACATGTTCCTAAAGAACATCTCTTTGAAAGGTGTGAGATCAGCTGAGGACAAATTATCCATAGCTGTTTTAAGATACTCTTTATAATCTTCGAGGGGTATAAGCGAGGTAAATGAGATTGGAGAGTTCTCTATACCACTTTGTAATATAGCTGCTTTAACAATGTTCTGGTAGATATCATTAGTTAAAACACTATCTCTAAGTTCCCTGAAAGTTTGGGTAATATCATTTGAGGCTGTAGTGTCAACCTGCTTCTTATCAAATGCAATATTACGAGTTTTTCCTGGAGTTCTGGTAAGGATTGAGAACAAATTATTGAAAGCCTCAGATTTACTATTAGCCAGAGCCTTAAATAACTCATCAGCTGCTGAGGTATCCTTATCGACTAATATTTGTTTGATGTACTTATTAAGAGGATCCTCACCTTGAGTTTGTGCTACATAATCAATAAGAGCAGCTTTTACTTTGGAGGATATTGCCTTTTGAGTATCCAGAGAGATAAATTGACCCTCCTTGGTAAACTCATCTAATATACTATCTGTAAACTGCCTAACTATTTTATTCTCACTAGGTAATATAGTAGAGAGCATATCCCTGGTAGAGGCTAGGTTCTCTTTAATATCACCCAGGAAAGTATTACCCAATACCTTAGAGGCACCAGTAAGAAGATTGGAGTTTAGAGCCCTATCAGTCTGTTTATATTTAGTATATATTAATCCGGGATCACCAAAGTTAGCTCTGTCATAGTTTACACCTTGGTTAAAGGCAAATAGTTGCTCAGCTATAGCTGCATGGAAGAGAAACTCCTTAAATATATTAACCTGCTCAGCCTCCTCTTGACGGGTAAGTTCCTCATTATTAGCATACTTTCTTACATTATCCTCTAGTGTACTAGCATTAAATCCAGTTACTTTAGGATCACTCATATAATTCTCCAGGGTAATACCTATATTGTAATCAGAGAGTAATCTACCTGAGCCTTTCTTGGTAAGCATATTAATATGATCCATCACTATAGGCTGGTGTAATAACCATACAATTTGCTCAGGATCTATACCCTCCCTCAACATAGCCATAGCTATAGGACCACGAAGTCTAACAAAGCCCAACTCACTTAAGAATTGATCCTTAGTCATATCTACAGCACCAGTTACACACTGATTAATATAATCAGAGATATACTTATCCTTTACATTAAGAGTATTTCCTATAGAGAGCATACCCTCACTATTCCTATTTACCTTAAGCTGAGGACCCTTTTGGAGGATAGATTTCATTAAAGGACTGTAAGAGGAGGCTCCTATACGAGAGGGATCAAATGTAGTAGCTGCTCCCTGCATCATAGTATTATATACCTGGGACAAGGAGTATACACCCACATTGATTTTACCTATAAGGTTATTATCTCTGTACCTGGAGAGTTCAGCTCTGTTTATTGGTGAGGGTACAGAGTTTTTTATACCAAATATCTCATTTAGTTTGTCCCTAAGTTTGGTTAACTCATTAGCCTCATTAGGAGTAATAAGTCTAGTAAAGTTTTCAGGGGTAAGAATAAGATCAGAGGTACTATCAAAAAACTCATTCTGTAAGGATTTGAGATACATATCCTCAATAAACTCCTGTTTAGCTACAGATTGATAATCCTCATCCTCAAGTTTACCCTTTCTCTCCTCCAAACTATTTATTCTGGATTGTAAAGAGGACATTATATTCTCTATATCCTCATCTGTAGTTGCACCCTCTAACAAAGCATTAATATATTTTTCATGCTTTTGAAAGGCATTAAATGTAGAGAGCATATTCTGAGCTATAGCTTCATTAGAACCCTCACCATTATCATCTAGAGCTTTTTGAACCTCTAGGAGTTTAGTAATATTATTTTCAACTCTCTCATAAGAGGCATCTAATTTATCCTCAAATACCTTTCCATAAAATTCATTATGGTCTACCTTACTCTTAAAATACTGGATGGGCTTGATATCACCCTTATTATCAGTATAGGTATTATACAGGTACAGGTTTAATTTATCAATATCAAAGTCAGAGGAGGTCTTTTTAGTAATCTCGGCAGGTAATACTACTGTATCACCATATATCTCAGGTAAGAACTCCTTTATAGTAAATGCCTCCATCAGATTCAACCCTGAGGTAGGAATACGAAAACCTACACCAGTAAGTAGCTTTTTACCCTCAGGAGATTTATTCAGATATTTAAGAAGGTCTTTATCTGAGAGTTTAGATAATTTAGAGGAGAGATACTTTCTGATGTTCTTTGAGGACAGCATAACCTCAGCCCTACCAACTTTAGTAATATTACCCTCCTTATCAAAAGTAGGTTCATAAAACTTAAGATGATCTGCTACAGTAACAGTCTTACCATTTACAGTTTCTTGCCTAATCCCATTTTTACCAAATAATGCTACAGGTACCTGTACAGCTGCTACACCATTTACCTTAGTAGAGATAAATGATTTATCTACCTGGCTCATTAATATAGAGATAATGGATCTGTAGGAGTTGGAGGCCTCAGGAGGAATAGCAAAATCTACCTCACCAGTCTCAGGATTAACCTCGGTACGTAATGAATCTTTTACATTATCAGGAAGTTGTCTCCTAAATACCTCATTTTGTAATAGCTTGGCTATAACTGATTTGTCAGCTATATCATAATTACCATTCCCATAATGCACTACACCAAACTTATTAAGTAAGGAGTTAAATCCTGCATTGACTCTCTCCTTGGCAATATTATTATACCTATCAATCTTTTGTTGTACAGTAGGATTGGCGGCTACACCCATATTGGAGAGATCTATAGTAGCCAGGTTAGTAATCTGAGTACCCTGGGTAATCTTACCATTATCATGATAATCTACCTCAGTAATTATACCTATAGTATCATATCCAACTTTTATATCAGATTGAAAAGGTGTAGTTACAGAGGTACCATCTTTGTATAAATCATCTACTACATCAGCACCAGCCTTTCTACCAGAGAGAAATATTGCATAATCCCTGCTATTACCATCAGAGGCTTTACTGTTAAACATCCTCTCATAAAGATCCTGCATGTCTGGATTGGTTCTGGCTAGAGCCCAAGTCATAGGAAATACACTATACTTATCAATAACATTATTAAGATATGTAGAACCATATTTAGGTCCGGAAACTATAGGCTTCTTTACAGAGAGAGTAGCCGGAGTATTATGCCTTTCACCATTCTCTACAAACTTATCATATACAGCTTTGTCCTTGGCTTTTAGAGAGTTATCTGCATAAGTATATTTACCTTGCTGGTTAAGTTCATATCTTGCTACAGCATAATCATCTTGATATAACCTCTCTAACTCAGGAGACCATACACCATTCTTTAACAGGAATTGTTTGAAGAATGATAAAGTACCTATAGAGGAACCATCAGTAACCTCAATAGTATTGTACTCCTTAGTAAGGATCTTTTGTATAGCCTCAGGAGCATTATATCTAGCAGGCTGTCCCTGGGCTTTAATATCCTGTATAGTAACAGTATTAGAGTATGGTTTGAATGAGGTATATCCTAACTCATTGGGATGTAAATTATTATTGAAATCTCTATTAGCTTTATTATCAAACTCAGTACTTACTAAAGTTGTTTGTCTAAAGGAATTAAAGGTTTTTACTCTTCTTATGCTATCCTTCTCAGCTCTCTGGAAGGGATCTCCCAAAAACATTTTATGCTGCTCAATATTGGCTATAACATAATTTACCTCTAGAGCTTTAAGGAGATTATTTACATTCTCTGTAGTAGTAGTATCATTACCCGAGAGAGCACTCTCATCTAGCCACCTCCAAGTATACCCTGTAGAGGTAGGGGTTAATAGACCCTCCTTCTCCATAAGAGCTTTAAGGGAAGTTACTCTGTCCTGAAAGTACTTGTTTATATCCTGAGCTATCTCAGTTTTGTGTTCCTGTATAAAGTTGGGAATATCTTGCTCATTCTGACTAAGATGGTTGTATACTTCCTGTTGCAACTCGGGAGAGAGTATCTCCTGCATAAATCTTAACTTAGTAGCTGAACGAGGAGTGTTATCCTTAGTAGCTTTAGCAAGTTCCCTATTATCCTTTATACGGATAGGAGCCTCATTAATAAGATTCATCTCATCCTCTAAATATCCCATAAAGGTGGAGAGTTCTCTGGAGGAGACAGTGCCATACTTAATAAGAGATTTATGGATAAACTCACCAAATCTTATCATGTGCTCAGTATTACTATCCACTGAGCTTATAGTATAATACCAACCATTTAAGTTTTGATTGATCTCAGTTTGTAATCTGAGAGCATAACTCATTCTGGTAGTATTCCAGGTATAGCCACTATCATCATTTACGTGGGCTAGAATATAACCTGTTTGTAAATCCTGCACTCTTTTACCACCTCTAAAGAATGATCCACTAGGCTTTAACAGCATAGAGTTTTTAGAGAATACATCTCCTGCTACCTGAGGAAGGCTCTGAGACAGATCATCTAATGTATTGACTTTATTGAAGCTATTTACAAATACTGAATTTCTGTTATGAGGTACATACTTCTGTCTGTAATGACCTTTCTCATCAAAGAATACACTCTCAGGCTCAATATTAGTAGCCTCTACATATAATCTAGCCAGGGAGTTAAATGCTCCCTCTATATTAAGAGATCTACCTGTAATAAGATTAACCTCAGTTTGAGATTTTAACTTGTCAGAGATAAACTTTACACTCTCATCAAACTTGTGTCTTTGAGTAGGAGTAAGATCATTAATAATATCCTGAGGAAAGTTTATACCAAGTTTAGAGAGAAACTCAATCTCTATAGATCTCTTTTTACTATTAAGAGATTTGGATCTGGTCTCACCTATTTTACTTGCGTTGATGCTATATATCTCACTGCTAGGGAGATAGGATATTACAGAGTTTTTCTCAGAGGCTTTAGCTTTTATACCCTCCATCCATTTGGAGAGCTGGGTTTTAACCATATCATTCTTAGAGGCTGCACTACTATATACTGTGCCCTCTTCTCTCTCGTGCTGAATAATAGCTACGGGTTTCTGCCTGGAGAAAGTATTAAAGAATGAGATAAGCAATCTCCACTGGTCAAAATTAAGATCTTGGTAAGGTATAGCACCAGTTTTAATATTACCACCAAGTCTCTTTAATAGTACCTTAGCATTAGGATTATTCTTACCCATCTGTACCAAGCTGTTCCTCATCTCCTCCAAATCAAGTTTGTTTGAGGTACCCTCCATAGTCTGAATAAACATCTTCCCAAAATCTACTAGCCTACCACCACCAATAAGTGAGGGTTTCTCTATAGGCATACCGAATGCATCTACAGTTTTATCTCTCTCCGTTATAGTAGCCATAAGAACTTTTATAGCTGTACTAGCTGATTTTATAGGATCTATAGTAAAATGATCTCTGTCATACTCACTACCTGTTCTATCCTCCCTATTAGGATCACCATCATCAGCAAACTCAATACCTATAGTTTTAAGAAACTCTTTATTAGAGGTAACTATCCTGTCCCAATTACTCTCTATACTATTATATACTTGTCCGAGCTCAGTAGCTATATTATCTTTCTCAGCTTGGGAAATCTCAGTAGAACTCTCAACAGCATTATAATAGTCACCCAGTACCCCTAAGAGTTTAGGCTTAATTGCCTCATATAACTCGATAGAGGTTAACTTGGAGGGATCAAATAAGGAACCTTTTTGTACAAATACCTGATTAAGTACCTGGGAGGTTACCTCATCAGAGATATCTCTATTTACTTGCACTGAGAGGGAGGGTACAGATTGATAAGCTAACCTGTCCTCAGTAGGTCTCATCTCCCTGTAGAAGCCAGTATTTATTTTACCGTATAACTTCTCAAGTTTAGATTTTACTCCTGCAATATTCTTAAAGAACTCTACTATAGAGTCATATACTTTTCTAAGAATAGACTTAGGTTTATTGACTTTATTGATATAATCTGCAAACCCATCAGCAATGTTCTCTTTTAATTGCTCATCAGTAGCATCACTGTACTTAACCTCACTTGCAGTAAGAGCATCAAAGAATGAGCCCGGTTGTTTCCTAGCTTCATCTAGTATAGCCTGTTGCTGGGTGAGAGGTACAAAATAGTTCCAAACTGCCTCAAATGCTTCGTGATAAGGAGTTATAGTAGGAGCATTGCTAAATATAGTAACCAAAGAACCCTCCAGCTTACCCCATGCCTTACCATCCTCACCTAACTTAGAGATAAGATGGTCTACAATCTCTACATTAAAATGAGGAAGGTTCTCACCCATCCATATTTTAAAATTCTCAATAGCTTGAGGATCAAGAGTATTACCGCTAAATCCAGGAAATACAGTTTTGAATGCTTTTGCAGCACCTGTACTAGCACCTCTTAATTTACCTTTTATTGCCTCGAGAGAACTTTGTGAGAGTATTCTAGTAGCTTGTTCTTTATTAGATATACTATTGAGTAGCTCAGTTACTGATTTTTCTTGGGTATTTTGGTTTGCTAATTTGAACCCTGTATCAGTCTTAACAACTAACCCCTTATCCATTAAGCCTTTGACAAGCCTTATATTATTATACTGGGCAATAAGCTCAGGTGTAGGTTCCTTCCCTTGAGAGGTTAGAAACTCACTTGTTGATTTATCCAGCTCTTTATTAGGTTCAATTGAGAAGCCTAGCTCATCATCTGTATCCTTCGAGGCAAGATATTTTACTGGTATACCGCTTATTACACCATTATTAAGAGTTTCATTATCGGTTATTATACTCTGGTTTTGTGTAGGAGCTGGAGGAGGGGACTTAGTAGCAGTCTCAGCTTTAGCAGGCAATTTAACCTCAGGTAATCCAGAGAGTATAGCATACTTACCATTATAAGGATAAGAACCCTCTGTTTGGGTAGGAATATTTACCGAGAGAGGAGTGGATTCTTGTCTTGCTTTACCATTATCAGGATCAGTTGTATCCTCTAACTGGTAAGTGGGAGAGAGTAAATAATTCTGATAGTTCCTCCATTGCCTATATTGTACTGTACCATTCTCAAGATCTACACCTGTAATCTCATTATAAGGAATATTAAGACCCTGATCTAATTTATAAGAGGAGACAGAATTATATATACCTTGTTCACCAGCCTCACCTAAAAATCTCTTAACTAGGTGAATACCATTCTCCATAGTATCTATACCCTCCTCAGTAAATGGTACAGTAACATCATTCCTACCAAGATGGAGTAATCCTTTATCAATCCACATTTGGTTCCTGGCAGGGGATGAACCTTCCTGAGGAGTACCGAAATGAATAAGACCATTAAGAGAGTTTAATATCTCCTGGTCAAGTATATGAACTCTCTTACCAGGATTTTCCTGCTGCAATTGGAAATTAGCTACAGCCTTTCTAGCTAATAGTTTAAGGGCTTTATAACTATTCTCAGCCTCAGATGTAGTAAGATTTCTATTGTTTAAGTGCTGTGCAAATCCCCTGTAAGAGAGTAATAATCCTCCTATAGGTATACCTACAGATCTTCCCTGATGGAGTACACTACCAGATTTAGAGACTAATATAACCTGGTTATCATCCAGTTCACTATTATCTCCCTTAGTTTGCTTTATAAGACCTGCTGAGACAACATCGTTTTTTATATTCTCAGTCTTTAATGGAAATCCTCTGGAGACTTGAAACTCATAATATTGTCCCTCAGGAGAGGACATAATTTGCTCTCTCTGGGCTTTATAGATATCCAGGTAAGGTTGTATCCTAGCCTCATCCTCTTTACTGTCTTGAGATTTCTTTTGGAACCTGGCTACTTTACCTTTCTCACCTATAGAGTACATCTCAGCTGTAGGCAGGGTGGCAAATACAATATGGGATTGATCAACAGGCTTTCCCACCTCACCAATCTCTTTACCCTCATTATCCAGGAATACATAATTTATACCCTCCTTAGTGACAAATACAGTAGAGATAACTCCCTTTATAGGATCTGAGGGGGAGACACTCTCTAAGGAAGGGTCTATAAGTTTAGCCCTGTCCCATTGGCTTTGAGAAAATCCTGTTAATCCTAAACTATCCTCATTGGAAGGAGTAACTAACAGTACTCTTACATTTTCCCTATTAGGGAGATGATCTATATTATTTACAAACTGATGATACCTAACTACATGCTCAGGAGGATTAGGCCCGTTATAAATAGTGGTAGAGGAGAATATATCCTCATCATACTTTCTGGAGGTTTGTGCTGTAGGTTGTGCTTTGTCTGAGGGAGGAGTTTGTACCCTTGGCTCACCTTTACTTTCAAAACCTATCCTCCTTCTGAACTCAGCATTAGCCTTAGCTGTATCCTCAGCTCTTTTCTGAGCAGCTATAACATCAGCCCTATCATAGATACCTTGGAGATGAGATTGTAATACAGCCCTCTCTTTGAGATAACCATTCAGCTCATCTTGAACAGCCTTAATTTTACTATTAAGACTATCAATAGTTTTAGCTTTTACAGCTTTTATATACTCGTTCTCCTGTAATGGCTCTATAGCAGCATCTATCTCCCCAATAAGATCTTGAGGTATATCCTGTTCCCCACCATACAAATTGGAAGTTCCATTAATAATATCCTTAATCTCCTCAGGTCTAAACTCAGGGAATTTCTTATTGAACTTAGATAAGGTGTCCAGGACTATTTGTCTAGCTGATTGATAAGCCCTCTGAGCAATCTTTACCAGATTATTTAATCTATTAATCTGCTTTGTTTTAGCAGAGATAAGATCATTAAGGTCACTTATCTGAGAGGTAAGTTGCTCCTTAATATCATTAAGGTTAATATCCTCCTCATGAGTAAGAGCCTCTTGTACCTGAGTAAGATAATCCAGATTATAATCTAGCTGATTTCTCTGGTCATTAAGAGTTTGGATTTGACCTTTGATATTCTTAATATCACTATTAAGAGAGTTCAGGGTTTTTACCTGAGTAGAGAGATTAATATGTCTAACCTCATCCTCATTAGCTGAGAGAAGTTTGGACAGTTTATCCTCTTTAGTGGAGAGAGACTTTTTTAACTCATCAAGTTGCTCATCTACTTTAGTAAGTTCTGCTTTTTGAGTTGTTATAGCTTGAGATATCTCAGCTCTGGCCTCATTAAGATTATCTAACTTCTGCTTCTTAATCTTAGCAGCATCTATCTTAGCCTGAGTATGAGTAGAGAGAAGTTGCCCATCAGGTAAGATCTTGTACTTGGAGGAGGAGGTAGCATCAAATTGATCTAATGACTTAACAGAGACAAACTTATGATTCTTACCATCCCAGTATCTAAAGTATAATTTATCATTAGAGGGACTATAAAAGAGATTTCCTTTAACTATCTTTTTACCTTGTCCTTTTATACCCTGAGGTAAACCTTGCTGTATAATAGTAGGCTTCTCCCCACTCTCATTAGGTATATTATAGAACATCTCCATCTTATACCTTTGGTTAAGATGGTTGAGATAGTAATTTCCTTTATCAGTCTTAGAGAGCTCCTCAGCTGTATACAACTCGTGGTTATCTCTCAAGTTCTCAAAGGAGAGAGATTTCCTACCAGGAGTATTATCAAAGTAATGTACATTTTTATCATCGAACCCATCTATAATAATAGGTTTGGCAGATTGTAATGGTACACCCTCAGGTGTCTCCTGAGAGGATATTAAAAAGTACTTCCCGCCCTTATCTACCTTTACAGCACGGTTGGTAGTACCAAACTTAGTAGGAAGCATAAGGGAGTCTGTATCACCAAACTCATCAGATTTCCTCCTCTGTTCCTCATCCTGAGCTATAAAATGATCAAGTCCTTTATCAGTGGAGAGAAAGTTATAAGCCTCCTCAGCTCTAGCTTTTAAATCTTGGAGTCTGTTAATATCATGTCCCTGTGTAAGTAGGTTTTGTACAAAACTCTTGTGTATAGGTTTATTAGCCTCCCTGGAGAGAATCTTTTGGGATAAAGTAATAAGTTCCTCATTAAGATCCTTATTCTCAGGATCTGAATTTGCAATTTTATGAGACAGATAAGTAGAGATATCCTGAGCTAAATCAGGATACTTTTCGCTATAATTGATTAAACCCTGGTCAGAGGCTATATCCCCTATAGTTTGTAAGGAGAGATTAGAGTAATCTGTACCTATCCAAGAGTCCTTTATAGAGGATAATCTTTGATCTGCATCTCTTCCTATAGAGATATACCTACCAAGATTATCTACATACTCATTATGAGTATTGTACTTATTAGTCTGATCCTTTTGAAAATCAGTCTTGGGATTATTATAATACCTATAGGGATTTTTAAATTGCTGGTTGAGTGAGGTACTAATATTTCTTATCTCATTAGCTTTTGCAATAAGTTTATCTACATAACCCTCAGCAATTTGTCTATTCTCAGGAGTATCAGTAAGTTGTAATATACTCCTTACCTGATCATTGGAGAGGTCCTTAAGTTGAGAGAGTTGTTCTATCCTAGTTTCAAATCTACCACTATTAATAGCAGATTTGATAAAATTATAGAACATGTCATGCTTCAAGTTCTTATAGGTAAATACATCTCCACTTTGTACAGCCTTCTTCATATCCTGAGAGGCTTGCTTTGCAGCAGCAGCTGTAGCATATACTTGATGGAAGGAGCCAGTTAAGCCCTGAGAGTTCAAAGCCTCCAGGGTAGTGCTTACTAGTTTATCATCTTTTACTTTATTGGCCCATCTGGTAGCAGGTGCAGTCACCATACTCATTAATGCACCAGCTATAATATTCTCCCAGCCATCAGTAGAACCTAAAGTCTGGGCAAATCCATAACCTGTAGACTTAAGTATATCATCAAAAGTATCCTTATTATTGTTGTAGTACTTACTATGGTAATAGTTATATGTTCCCTCCTGGGCTACATTCTGTAAACCCTCCTCAAAGAATCCCTCAGAGAGTATACCTGTAGCAAGCTCCTTTTTAGTACCTAATAAGTACCTCCATAATACTTTAGGAGGTTCATTCTCTACATAATTATCCAGTGAACCCTCAGCAAGCTTTATACCCCTCCTCTCATTTATAGAGAGATTAAGAACATCAGAAAGTCCCTTAGTCTCAGCCTTAAACAGGTTAAATATCCCATCAAACTGTATAGCATCTGAGGGAGTTAATATAGCCATATTTACCAGGAACCTGGTATTAGCTGAGGCTGTAGCTTGCTTTTTAATATTATTCAGAGTATCCTCATCAGGACCCTCACCATTATGACTATCTTTATACTCCTGTACTAAATCACCATATAACTTATTATACCCCTGTCTAGCCTCAAATCCTGCCTCAGTACGAGCAGATCCTAATAGTGCAGTAGTATATTGTGCTGCATCTCTAAACTTCTGTAAGCCATTTATAGCCTTTCCAGCAGTATTAAGAGTCTCAGCTACTTTCTCAGCATCAGCTCCTAAAGTAAATAACTTACCCAGTGCGAGGGAGGTTCTACTTACTACATTGGGTAAATCAGCAAATGATCCTGCACCTCCTGTTATAGCACCTATACCAAGATCTTGTACTACAGCACCACCTATAGCACCTACAGTAAAACCAAGATTTTTAATAATGTTCTCACCCCAGAAGTTAGCAGCACCTGTGGGGGTAAATGCTGCAAGTAAGGGATGATCCTTTTCCCATTGTGTATAATAGTTAGGGAATTTATTCTCCAAACTATCTAACCAGGTATCAACACTATTCTCAGTAGGCGATTGATATAAGCTAGAAAGCTTGCCACTCTTTATTGCACCTATAGCATCTGGAAAGGTTAATAAGCTATTTACAAATGTACCAGCTGCTGTAGCTGTACCTTTAATAAGGGAGTTACGTAACTGTGCTAACCAACTTTGATTTTGGGCATTCCTCTCTTCATTATTAGTTCCCTCTACATAAGTGTAATTCCCAAGGCTGGTATTTAAAAACCTGCCTGCATCAGATCCATTACCGGCAGGAATAACACCTGAGGTACTTACTCCAAAAGTAGGATCTTGAGCCTTAGCCTTTTGGGTAGCTAAATTAGCTGTGTACTCATAGTAAGAGTTCTTGGTAGGAAATGCAGTACCTATACCCCATAATTTACCTCCAGTATTAACAGGTTGACTCTGCTCAGGAGGAGTTACAGGATTTATTTGTTCAGTATTATGAAATAGAATTTGGGCAGCTTGTGGTAAAGCTGTTGTCTCACCAGCATAAATATTTCCCAGAGGTACAATATTAGTATCTCCTTTAGCGTTAGTTGCTATATCATTATTTGGTACTGGTGTATTTGCTTGGTTATCAGCCATTAAACTGAATTATTTGTAAATAATACTAAAGGGTATATATTTGATATAAAATCTTTAACTTGATAATTGCAATCTTAATGTATCCTCTCACCTAAAATCTCCTTATTTGAAAATGGATAAACAAGAGGTAATAACTTATTATGCAGTCTCTAAAGCGGGCACATATACCTCAGTAGGAAATATTTCAGAGTTGAGGTCTACTCCAGGAATTGAGTTTGGAGTTAGAAAGATTAATCAAGTAGGACAATACAATTCTGAACAAATTATTACCGATAGGTATGGAGATGATTCAGCCTATAGGATTGGAGACTTCTCAATTATTAAGTTCACAAAAAATGGCTTTAATCATGAGTATATAATTTTCAACCATAAATCTGAGGAATATATAAAAGGAAAGTTCAGTTCTGGGAATGCATGGCCGTATATTAATGTAATTACTCAATACATATTTCCTAAAATTGCCGAACTGACTGGAGATCCTTATTATATGAGATTTATGTATGAGAAACAAATTCTAGATTTGGAGGCTGAGGTAGATAGACTAAATAAAAAGATTGAAAAGCTAGAGGAGGAGAAAGACAAATGAACTATTTAAAAGTTCTTCCTATTTTACTTCTACTCTCATCCTGTTCTAGAGGAAGTACTAGAACTGTTGAAACTGCATGGTTTCTAGCACTATTCCTTTTTGTTATAATTAGTGTAGTTGGTATAGGTGTTTCTATGGTTTCTGAGGTATTTAAGAAAAAGAAACCTAAGCCTGTTGATATGGATGAGTCTAAGGCAAAACCTGTTACAAAGAAATTTGATATAAATGACTTTTCAGATATTAAAGGCTTAGATGATGATTAACCCACAAATATGAAATATCTAATAATAATATTATTAGCCCTCCCCTTTTCAGGATATTCTCAAATGCCCTCAATGGAGGATCTATTAGGGTATACCTCAGAAAATCTTACGAAAGAACTAACTGACAATAATGCTGTATACGAAGTTTCCAAAAACAGCCAACCTGGAACTATAGATGCATTTGAATATCCAGAGAGTAGGTATGAAATGATATATAAGTATGATTACTATATTTATTGGAAGGTTGGGTATGCAAATAAAACACCTCATCCTGCACATTGTATAGGGTATGCCTTTATACAGAATAATAAAGTCTCTTATATTTTAGTATACCCCAAAACTCCTCAAGATGCCTTAAACTTATTTAGTTATATTACCTCATTAAATTATACACAAAAGGATAGCCAGCACCCAGATTTACCTGAAAATTGTTATTTCGACTCTAGAGATTACTCTGTAGAGACTAGGTTTGTATCTTTGAAATCAAAACCAAGAGTATCTTTATTTATATGCAATACCAATAGTATGTATGCCTATAAGGGTGTTACTAATTAGCTTCCTAATAAATCTATAGGTAGATCATCTGTAATTTTATTGTCTAAAGAGCCGAATATAGTATCCTCTGTAATTTCAGCTTTAGCCTTTTCATACACTGGTTCCAATAAAGCTGCCTTTTGCTCCTGTGTTAACTGAGACCATCCAGGTCCATAATTCCTTATAAAATTCTGACCCTGTAAGGTGAGATAACTCTTTTGGTTTTGAGAACTATTGATATTTAGCCATTCCAAAGCCTGAGAGGGTTCTGCAAAACCAGGAGTTGGTATTTTATGACCTGTAGTGGTCAAAGCTGTATAAGTAGCCGGAGCTCCAGTTGAGGTTCTAGTGTAATGAGATTCAGGAGTACCATTCGAGGTAATCTGTACAGGTAGTGCTTTACCAGCTTTTCCACCTTGTATATTTACAGGTACAACCCCATCATACAAATACATCAAAGTATTATATACCTGATCAGCAGATTTATCAATCTTTAAGGAGGGTGAGTTTACTTTAAAAGTATGTAGATCTGGTTTAGCCTCAGTGCCTAAATTTACAGTTACTTGAGCATCTCCAGTAGTATGGTCTATATAAGCACCTTGCAATTGTTTATTGGTAATAGCATTCTTAAGTTCCAGTTTATTGCCTGCAACATCAGTAGCCTCACCAACTGAGGCTCCACCTAATACCTGAGCATTTAAAATATTAGCTAGATTATCAATAAGCTGTGTATTTGCTGTAGGCTGTCCTTTATATGAACCTTCTTCTTGGTTAGTAACTGAGGTAGTAAAATCAACCTGAGCTACTACATCCTGTAATTGAGGAGAGATATCTGGAATTTTACTTAATCTCTCTGTAAGCTCTTTAGGGGGCTGTGTAGTATTTACAAAACCCTGGTGACCAAATGGAACACCTACACCTCCCATAACAGGAGTTAATTTAGATTGAAGTATACCCGAGGCTGCTATATTATCATTATGGCCATCCAGTTTATACTGCATTATATCCTCTGGAGAGATATGTATGCCATTTACAACCATTCCAGTTAAGCCTTGCTGTTTAGCTTGTGTAAGGGCATTAGCTTTTATGTTCTCTAGCTTCCTCTGCATTCCTATAGCAGTGAGTAGTTTAGGATCACTATTAGAGAACATAGTCTTTAGGTTATCAGGTACAGAGTTATCACTATGATCTGTTTGCCACTTTTTATAAGCTTGAGCCATATAGCCCATCCACTTATCTGTAGCCTCCTGTCTAGTTAAGGGATTGGTTAACTGACTATCAGTATAGCCTGCTGAGGTAGCATAATCCTTAAAAGTTCCTTGCATAGCAGCTACCTCACTAGCCTCAGTACTATGCATAATATTGAGATAGTCTTTATATCCCTGGATACCACTTACTTTGTCTTTAGTTATTCTGGGATCAGTTTGCATCTCACCTGCCTGATTCTGCATTACTCCATATGTATTAGGTGAGAATGCAAGGGAACTGGAAGATCCTGCAATACCACCTCTTATATTTTTAGAGGCAAGTTTTAATGCAGCTACCCTAGCCTGATCTATACTATAAGAAATCTCAGGCTTTTTTGAGAAAGGTACTGAGAAGGCCATATTGTGTATGGAGGTCTTGGTATTTATATCTCCATTAATATCTCTCATTCTAGCTATAGCCCTTTGTCTTTCTTGAGGATCTGTTAAAGATCTCTGTAAAGCAGCTATTTGGGTTTTATCCTGTAAGGTTTTAGCCTTTAGCTTCTCTACCTCCGAGGGTAAAGATTTTGCACCTGCTGAGATATTATTTTGGTCTATATCACTTTGTAAGGAGTTAATCTTACTCTGTATATAAGGAGCATAAGTATTCTGAAACCATACAGCTCCATCCATATTAGTGGCATTAACCCTTCCCTCTACAGCTAACTGATTCTTAAAATTAGCTGAGGCATGAGCATCAATATATCTCTGGAAATCGCTATTAGATTTACCTGTAAATTTCTGAGTAGTTATAGTGCCATTTGCATCCTCAGTAGGCTTTTCCATATACTCAGTAGGAAGTGCCAGGTAATCCTTCTGTAATTGGCTATACTCCTTACTATAATCATAATAAGGCTGATAAGGGGTACTATCTATATAAGGAGTACTGAGGTTACTATCCTTCCTCCATTGACCTATACTGTATAAAGCATCCTGCTCATTAGTAGGATTGTACAGTTCTGGGTGTTTAGTCTTAATATCATTGATATAAGCTAACTTACTTTGAATAGCTTGAGTAGAGGTTAGGGCATTTTTAACTATGGGATCATTAGTTATAGTCCCTGCTGCCTGAGTAATAGAGTTAATTACTTGACTATTGGAGAAATCACCAGAGATATTATTACTAACCTGCTTCTTTAATGAACCAAGCTTATCCTCAATATAAGGTGCAAACTTGCTATCTACTGGTAGATCAGCTATAGTATTATATATACCCTCAACCCTTTGTAATCCTTGCTCATACATTTGTTGCTTAGCTAAACCAACTTTAGCATAAGTCTCTACTGGTAGAGTAGGGATGTAAGGATTAAAAGATGATATTGAATCTGTAAAATTTGCCAAGAGGAATTAGAATTTAGCAAAGGTAATCAATGAAATACACATTTCCAAATAAATTTATATGAGTAATCATATAGATTACTTTGAGTTAAGTGCTTTTATTAAGGCACCATTTGAGGATTTGGGCATAGGATTAATAGGATCTTTAGGACCTACAAAGTTTACATTACCTTGTCCATCAAATTTATAATAAGGATACAAGGATTGGTAGGCAGCAAGTTGTTTATTCTCTAATGCATTTTGCTCCAGCTTTGAGGCTATGGAGTTTAATATAACATTGGTTTGAGCTTTAGTCTTGCTATTAGCTGTTTCCTGTCTTACATATTGTTGATCAGCAAGTTTTAAATTCTCCTGCTCAGCTTGATTAAGCAGACCAATATTATTATTGTACACACTATTATCAATCTGTTGGTTAGTTCTGAACTCATTTCCTAATATAGATTGATTGGCCTTGTACTTATTAGCTGCTAAGGAGGATAAGTACTCGGGATTATTTCTACCTATCTCCTCCAGTCCTTTGAAATCAGATTGATTTGCATTAAGTTGATCCTGGAAAGAGACTTGATAAGGTTGATATAATCTAGGAGTATAAGATTGACCTTGCACACCCTCCCTGGAGTTTTCACCAAATGCTACTAACTCAGGTACAATCTCAGAGAAAGGTAGGGGTGTAGGAGAATACTTAGGAGGAGTAAACTCATGAATATTATAATCCGTGGTAGTATTGGCAGTACTAGGAACTGATGGAGAAGGGGATCTTAAAGTCTCAATGGGAGGAGTCCTATCAGGAAATGAGGGGGTATACAGTTCATTTGTAGGAGGTACATTAATATCTGGTGTAGGCTCTGGCTCAGGAGTAATAAAAGGAGCTGCTCCAGTTATTTTCTTTACATAATCTCCAGGAGTCTCAGTGCCTGTAGTAGAGGCTGAGATAGGAGTATCCCAGGTAATCTTCTTTCCCTGGCTAGTATAATAGCCTTTGTTAATAAGACTATCAGCTGCACCCTCACCAACCCTATGGGCTAGGGCAATATATTGAGGATTACCATTATACTTGTCATTCAGATGATTAAGATGAAGAGTCATAATATCATCTTGTACCTCAGGATTGGTTTTAAAAGCACTCTCAAAGTCTGATAGATTATTAATCCCAAATCTTTTAAATCCTCCTGGATTGTTCTTATAGATATTATCTCTGGTAGCTTTTGTAAATTGATACCTTCCATAAGCACTAGACCCTGGAGAGGAGGCATTATAATTATTGCTACTCTCTACAGCACCAAACCTTCTAATATAGTTATCCAATGCTATAGGATCCAATCTACCACCCTGAGGATATTTTCCTAGATTAGCACCATACTTAGCCTTTTTAATTGAACCCTTACTCATAGCTTGAGGATCCAGACCCATCTCATCAGCAGTATCTAGCATAGCATTCTGTACATCAATAAGATATTGCTTCTGAGAGGCTAACTGTTTCTGCTTTTGGGTAGCTCCCCATCCCATAAGATAAGCAGCATTATTAGCTAGAGTTCCAAACTTTGAGGTATCAGTTATATGAGAGGTTAGAATATCATCAGCTGTTTTCATTTGTTTACCAGCTTTATTCTCTAACCTGGCTAATTTCTTAGAGGCAGTCTTAAACTTCATTTGTGTACCAGGTACAATCATATTACCCATGATATTAAGATTACCCTGGTTATCTACTTGACCTGTCTCATTACCCTCAACCTCAGCTGGTACTCCCTTAAATGAAATTCCCACCCCACCTTTTTCATGAGAAGGACCTTTAAACTCTATAGTAGGTGACATACTATAAGGATTTTGAGAGATTACCTCTGCTCCACCTCCCCAGTGAAACTGTAAAGGATCAGATTGTGGTGCTGTTACTTTTACTTTCATACTTGTTCAATATTATAACCGAGTGATTTATAATAATTTATCTCACTTGGACTGAGATCATAAGTTCCATCCATAAGTTTTAATCCGCTATCACCCTTTTTAAGACCTGGATACTTTGCATATACATTATTAATAACTGATTGGTCATGATGTAGATGAGCTAATCTTAATGCATCTATAGCATCAGCTTTCGATGGTATAGGATATGAGCGGTGGGGTCCTGCAAAATCTCCAGAGGAGACTCCTGGATAAGGATGAGATTTACTACCATAATCAGAGGATCTAGATAATCCCCCACCATCATCATAATTAGAGACAAATAATGGAGCAGTAGTTTGATCTGAACCAGCTTGTGAGCCTGCTATTTGCTGTGATAAAGAGGCTATAGGCTTATTAGGATCATCTCCAAATACAGTGAAATCTCTTCTTGAGATTTGTGTACCATTATAGGGATGTTGAGAGGTAGTAAATATGTGACTAGGTGCTACATTGTATTTATGAGAGAGTACCATAACACTAGCTAACCTCTCAGGATCATTATAACCTTTTTGTTTAAACTGGGTATAATAATCATTAAAGAGAGTATTATCATCTATAGAACCACCTTGAGGGAATTTGCCACCATCCTCAAACAGAGCTGTACTTCCAGTTCCTTGTGGATGTTGGTTATACTCCTCAGGTAGATCATATCTGGGTTTAGCTCTCTCACTAGGAGTAAAATAGTTAAGCGTGGAGAGTGCCACATTAGCTGTCTCTAAGGGATTTATCTTAGGTAATAGAGTAAGGGGATTTACATGACCTAAATCAGGAGCACTATTGGGATCTATATGTGTAGGAACCTGAGGAGTATAATTAAAATCTGGAGAGGGTCTATAATCTATAGGTTGTAGAGTAGCAGCCTTTTGATAGTCATAATCATATAAAGAGGGATTTAAAGGTATACCATCTTCGCCTTTCCTCCATTTAGCACTATTCCTGGCAAAGTTAGCCATAGCCCTTACATGAGGATCTTTAGAGTGTAAAGCCTCCTCAGTAGTTTTACCAGTTCTCTTCTTATAAGCTGTAAACTTACCTTTGTTTTGGGGCTTAATATGAATGCCCGATTTAGCCTCAGGGAAATTCTCCATTATAGGAGTTAGATCAAGTGATTTCATAGTAGGGATATTTGGGAATGACCCACCATCATCAAAAGTGTAGCCATTAGATTTAAGGTTATGGTACTCCTTATAGTACTTGTACATATCTCCCAGGCCTACACCTTTTGGAATACTATGTAAAAGTTGTGGGAAGGATTTAATATTTACCCAATCAGTAGTGATAAAGTCCTTAAGCTGCTCATCAGACATATTATTAAACTGTCCTTGAGCATATCTTATAGTATTATCCACAGGTGGAATATAACGAGGAGATCCATCTGATTGTGTTGTATTATCAAACTGACCCATTGTTTGGGTTAGCATAGTTTGAGTTGCAGGAGGTAAATTCTTAAAACCTACTTGATTGATTATATTATTCAACCTATCCTCAATAGGCCCATACAGATTATTATACCTTTCATCTGCAACTTGTTTGGAGAGTTTTCCTCCCTGTGGAAATTTAGTAGGATGTAAAGCCTCAGCAAAGTGATAGGCTATATGATCTGAGATATTAGATTTTATCTCATATACAGGATGATCTTTTGAGGCATGTTTAGTATATTTTTTACCATCCTTACCAGAGACCTGGAAGGGTTTGGTATGAATAGCTTTTATAGTCCCTTTGCTCCAGCCAGCCTCTGAATTGAAGGTTACCTTATTTCCAATATTATAATGTTTTGGAGAACTCATTTAATATATGGTCTTTATAAAAAGTAGATATTTCCGAACCGCTCATATTACTATCTAATAATTGATCCTTGTTATTCTCAAACCACTCCTTAAAATTATTAGAAACAATTATTGCTTCATCTATCGTTCTAAATGTACCTAGATATATTCTCTTCCTCTTTCTTGACATCTGCACTGCAAAGCCCCTTTTTCCAATCATTATCCCTGTTCCTCCATGATATGATTGATTATCTACTTGCTCCTTAGGTGTGGCCCATCTACAGTTGGAGGGCTCATAGTTACCATCATTATTTATTCTATCTATACTGTGCTTCTTAGTGGGTCTTGGTCCCATGTCTGCGTAAAAGTTCTCAAATGAATGAAGCCACCTATCACAAACTTTTATTCCCCTACCTCCGTATCTATAGTACCTATTATTGGATTTAGCATAGCACCTACTTTTCATTTTACCCCAGATATTATACTCAGCAGATTGCGTCATTCCGTGAGTTATCCCATTTTTCATTTTAGAGGCTACTTGTTTTTGATAGCATCCACAGGAAGTTACAATTCCCTTTCTTACTACATATTCCCTAGGATTACTAATATTTCCACAATCACATAAACACTTTGCAAATTTCCTTTTACCTACTCTATATACTTCTAATACAGTAAGTCTATTATACTTTTCACCAGGAGTAACTTCTTTCATATCATTATTTAATTAGTTGCTACAACAGTAAGGAGTTTTCTCACTATTCCAAGTTACTTTACTACCTACTTTGAAGCTCATCTTATAGAACGTTCAGTTTTGGTTGTGGAGAAATGAGAAAGAAACTTATAATCTGAGGTACTATTAAGAGTATGTCTGACCTTTAGATTATCAGTACGTAATGGTTCCTTCTTAAATGATCTCTTCGAGTAATCCATATTGGTATTATTAACTAAAGTAGAGAGTGACATATTAGGACCTTGTGTTAATATAGGTTGAGTATAATCCTTTATCAGAGACCAGAAGGTATTGTACTTATACAGATTATCTGACTTTGTATATAATATGGTTTTACTATCGGGACTGTACACGGGAAAACCCTTCTTAGCTGCCATATTGTTCTTAGGCTGATAGGATAATTTGAGAGTCCCTGAGCATTGCTTATTGGAGTACAGGAGTGCCTCATCATACCATATATTATCTACTTCACTGTAATCTCCAGGTTTTGAGGAGAAGTACTTTATTACTGTGTTATACTCCTGTACAGATTGGAGTATTTGGGAAGTTCCCTGGTAGGAATAAGGGTACTCAATAATAAAAGGCTCAATTTTATCATAAAAGAAGTTGAATTTAGTATAGTTAGGATCATGTAGATAAGTGGCAGTATTCCCAGAGTAAAATAGGAGAGGAGTCTCAATATAGAACAAGGGGAAGTAAGTATGGAATGAGGTCCAGCTCTGGGTAGGAAAATGATAGGATAAGGTAAAGCTGTTATCCTGAAAGTAGTTTGTATCAGTAAGAGAGATTTGTTTGTTATTATACACAAATTTCCCTGATTTGTATGTAATATCCGACACTTTAGGTATATAATCCAGCTTGGTAATAATTACTCTATTATGAGAACTATCATACACACCATGTAATCCTATACCATTGTAGTTGTTATCTATATCTATACCGGGTATGGAGGATATCTGGAAGGGTAAATACTGAGCAAGAAATTTAGATATGCCCTGAGAGATATCCTTAGCCTTTTGGCCTGATAATATAAATATAGAACCTCTCTCACTATCAGTAGTAATATTCCCATAAGGTGTTCTAAGTAGGAATTTATGTTGAGTTCCTATATAACCACTATCTGTATCTGAGAAATCTATAGGTGGAGCACTATCAAATAAGGTGCTATTACCTATATAAGCAGCCTGTGGATTAGAGGTATCTATTCTGAGGAGAGCATTATATAACTCAGTTTTATTCTCAAACCTTGCCAGGATCTCCCTATTAGCTACTCTATCTAGAGAGATGAGTTTACCATTAGTTTGTGGGAAATCATGAAATGATAAGGGTCTATAAATAAGCCAGTTGTTCACTTTATAGTTAACTTCGGAGGATTGTACCTTACTATAATAAGCTCTATTAGGATGTGTATTTTGAGGGGTATAATCCTCAGGTAAATGAGAGAAATAACCCTCCTTATTTTGCTTGGAGAAAGTCTTGTTATAGAAGTAAGTATTATCATTTACTATAGGGGTGTTAACCTCCTGTAGCCACTCATCAGGTATTTGTGTACCCATATGAGGATAAAAGTCACCCTCTTTACCATTAAAGGCTTGACGGAACTTACAGTTAACCTCACTCTCTACATAAAAATAAGGTATACCATAAGAGAATAAGAAAAACTTACCATCCTGATAAAAGAACTTCTTACCTGCACAGGCAAAGTTATTCTGCCAATTATCCATCAGTACAGCTAGAGCTCCTAATATACCTCCTGCTACACCACCTCTTAAAGCACCCCCTATAGACATGGAACCTAGACCACCAGCAGCTGCCCCTACTAATACTGAGGAAGCCTCTTGTAACAGATCTGCCCAGGTAAATTTTCCGTCTCTATCATTGGAGAGCCAATAAGTAGGATATCCTATATTACCATAATTCCTAAAATCTAAAGCTTCATTATCATTCCTACCTACCAGATTACTGGTGAAGTAAGAGAGTTTTGATTTGTAGGCAAATCTCGAAAGGAATATATCACCTCCAAATACATCTGCTGTAGAGGTAGAGGCTAAATCAATATAATGACCTGTATCTATAGTCTCATAGGAATATATCTGTCCATACTGAGATAACGATACTCTTTTTATAGAGACATTATAAGAGGCTATAGGTGCAGATTGTATACTATTATCACAAGCAGAGAGAATCCTGGACTCATCTCTAAAAGTAGGATCTATCTCATGGGTATAAGGTATGGCACTTTCAGTCTTTAAGAAAACTGCTGTCTCCCTAAGATAATTATTTAGTTGGTATATATCCTCTATATTAGCCAGGCCATCTGAGAGATATCTGGAGTTTGAGGATAAGGGAAATATTGTAGGATAACCATCCGGTATAGGAGAAGAGAGGCTATAATCTCCTACAGAGTTATATTGATAAGCTAACTCTTTATGAGGAATGGATTTAGTAATAAGCTCTATGGATTGAGCCAGTACAGCAAGAGATTGTTCCCAATCAGTTTGTGAGCCACCAAACATATCAACCCCTGCAAAACCTATACCCTCCTTAGAACCTGCTGCAATAAGTCCCATTGTAATAGCTACACAGGTAGCATAAGCAGCTCTCGAAGGGATTTGATATTTAGGATGATTCTTTACAGGTACGTAATGACCTTTGGAGGTGCCATACTCTATAGAGTTTAACTCAATATAATCTCCCAGATTAGGTTGATAGAATGAGGTATCAGGACTATGGAAGGTAAACCTCTTCTTACTCTCCTCAGAGTAAAATCCATTAAGTTGAGCTGAGGGGCCACTATCATCCTTAGTTTGTAATATGGAGATAAATGGATCAGGTCTTACATCATTATAGGGATAATTGGGATAAAAGTAAGTCTCATTATCCCTGTTGTATATTCCTACATTATTGATAAGACCTTTTGCTATAATAGATTTATTATTAGTCCTATCGGCTCTAAGTATTTTAAACCCTACAATATCATCCTTCTCCTGTTGGGTAAGATTAGACTCTCTGATAAGAACCTTAATTTGCTCAATATCTACTTGTATACCTAAAGGATAAAGGTTACCCATATTATCATGGATAGCTCTTTTAGGGAATTTGTGATGCCTTATTGGTTTACCCGATAAAGTACCCCATATATTCTCATTACAAGGATAAAGCTCTGTACTCTCATAATAACCAAACTCACCATATTGATAAGGTACAGCACTGCATATTGTAGTATTTTGTACGAGACTATTATACTGACCATATACAATATTAAGCTGTTGGGTATCATCCTCTATACCCTGCATAATAGAGGTATTATCTGTATACAGATCATTTATCTGCCCAGCTATAGAGTACATTTTCTTAGCCACCTCACCAGTACCATGCTTTCCATATAAGGGTGAGAGTAGAGCTTGTACAGCATCTAAATCTATTGGTTTAGTAGTAATAAGATTATATAAATCATTAGTCTTATCACCTCCTAAATCATAAGCTACTGAGTGCCATCCTCTATCTAATATACCAGCTATTATACCTCCCAGTCCTAATATGGAGAGAGCTAGTTGTCCTATACTATCCTTATCAGCTTTGGAGAGGTCTATAATATTATCTATGTATACAGAGGCTTGTTTGGAGTTATCCTCATACTCTGTATTATTCTGGGATAATCTTGTTTTAAGTTGCTCTATCTGTTGAGAGAGTAGATCCTGTTGTAATTGTGTTTGAGGATCTGTAGTATCAGTAATATAATCAGTAATTACCTGTGCTGTATTTTGTACCCTCCATCTGGGTACAGTTGTATCTTCACTATTACAGAGTGAGGGTGTATTCAAGGGATTATCTACAAGCTCTAGATCATAATCTGTTGGTAATCGTCCAGGGATATGAAAACCATCACACTTCTTACCTGAGGCTAATATTGGTTGAAACTCAAATGCATATACCTCATCACCCATATAACCTCTGTACTGATCAATATTCTCAGTAGGAGGAACAATATAGGAGATCCATTTTAATTGGATGTTAGAGGCTATAGATTGGTAATTAACCCTTTTTGAGTTGGTTATACCATGCCATATAAGAACTTTATCTGCTGTAGTAACTCCCTCAGACTTCTCCACTATAGGAAATCTCTCAAATAGATCATCTGTAGTAAGTTTAATATCTGTAGCCTGTCCAGTATATACAATAGATTTGTTGGGGCCACACTCATAAGTACCTACCAACTCAGGAGTTGAGATGGCATTTATAGTCTTTACAACTATAAGATTGAAGTATGAAAACCTAGTAGTATCCAGGTTATGGATAGTTAAGGATATAGCCTTGTCAGTAGGGATATTAAAATCCTGGGTAACAGCATCTTTAAATACAGGTACAGGATCTGTTATATTATAGATCTCTGTATACCTGCTACCTACACTATCTGAGTATTGTATACCAAATTGGTATGTTCCTGAGACGAGATTACCTCCTGTAGATACCTCATTTACTGTAATATAAGGAATATTAAAATGAGGATGTACTCGAAGAAGATTGCAATCTATCTCTGTAGTTGTAGTATAATCGCATGTACCTGGGCTAGTCTGTACTCTCTTATAAGGAAGATTGGAGAAGTCTAAAAACCTATCAGGATTATAATTATCACACCAGTATATCCTTAAAGCATCTCCATTTATCTCGTACTCTACTTTTTTAATAGGAAACTCTAATGAGAAGTTTAAGCAAGGTGCAGTAATAATATCAGTGAGAGTACATCCAGAGAGTGTAGAGGTACTTATTTTTGAGGTAGTAGGTGAGGTGAGAAAGTATATAATAAGGTCTTTTTCAATTATAGTCTTTGATTTTACTACTGAGAACTCTCCAAAATCTATACACTTTTGATTACCTGGTTCATTCTGGTAAGTGATACTATCACCATCAAATCCCTCCACTACAGCATTAACAGCCAAAGAGAGCCTGCCCTTAGAAGGACTGCTCTCCATGCCTATACCATAAGAAATATTCTGTGTTACTGGACTAGTTCCACTTTCTGCCATAGGGAAGATTATACTTATTTAAGGCATTTTGTTGCCTTTTTATAGCAATTTGTTTCTTTTGATTTGTCTCTGAGATAGTCTCAGCTCTGGCTACTATAAATGCCTCATCCTTAAGTTGGGAGTATATATGATACTTTCTCTCTACCTGGTTATAAGTCTCATCAGTAACCTGGTTATATAAAGCCTCCATAAGCTTGTACTTAATGTAAGCCTCAATATATGCCTGTATAGGTTCATTATCAGGAATAAGAGGTAATCCCCCCTCCATCTCATAAGCATAATAAACTAGATGTACTATCCCTTGAGAGAACAGCACTGAGAACTTATTACCAGAGATATTAAAAGTATCTGGAGATTGTAGGGTGCTGCATTGGGGTGCACATTTACTCCTTGTATGAGAGTTGGAGGGTGTAAGCAAATAGGATCTTCCATAATACCTGATCTCCTCAGTATCTGTAAACTTATAGGTTACTCTTACAGTCTCTGGGTAATCTGAGCAAGTTGTACAATAAGGATCTTCATTGGTACCTACCAATATAGCAGAGTGTACACACTCAGCATAAGTAGCTGAGGGATTAGTATAAGAGATGGATTTACCTGGAGCACATGCCCAGGCCTCCCTTACACTTTGAAAATCTATAGGCAAAGTAGCCTCGTATCCCTCGATATGTAATATAGTCTCCTTTATACTGTACTGAGCCTTTTTTAATTTATTAAGACAATCCTTAGTCCATGAGGGGAATAATAAATCATCAACCTGACCACTATTAAAATAGGATTTCAGCTCCTCCTTTATTTTTGCATAAAGGGGATCAGGACTAACAAAGGTATAAGTATTGTAATAAGAGATCATTTATCTTGAGGTTCTGTAATTTTGCCATACCCGGTACAGAGAGACCCAATCATTCTCTGTATCCTTAATGTACTGTCCCAGTAATCTGGAGCTCCTTCTACAGGCTTTAAAAGTCCATGTAGAGGAGAATCTCATCTTACCAGTTTCCCTAAAATATATCCATCCAAAGTAATAACCGTTAGTATGGTCATTAAGGATATATATTTTCTTACCCCTCTTTTTTGACTCAGGCCAATTTACAGGTAAACAGATCTTCTCCTTACCTGTTTCAGGATCTACATGAAATTTGGCATTCTTCTTCTTGTTGATAGCTAAATCACCAAATCCACTAGGTATTCTTACCTTATCGCCAGACTGGAGAATATAATCAACATAGCTGTAATTGATATTAAATATTATCTTCCTCCAAGTCTTATAAGGCAAATTATATTGTGGATACTCTTTACAAAAGGATTCATAAGCCTCCTTACTGTCAGAGCTGTATTGTCTTATAACTCTTCCCATAGTTAATTTATGTCGGGATAGACAGATTTGAACTGCCGCTCTCTTGGCTCCAGACCAAGTAGGAAAAACCTGACTTCCTTATATCCCGAGGTTAGTCATTCTCTTTATCATTACTGGTAACCTGGTTAGGTTCCCTTAGGTAGGTCTTTACTAATGTATCACTTACCATATCTATAACATTTTTCTCTAGATATCCTGGTAAGTTAAAATCCATATCTAATGGATTGGTGCATTTTGGTGTATCACAATCACAAGGTGAAAATAGCGTTGAGGGGATATCCTCCTCAAATAAAGCTCCCAATTTAATAGCCTTAATATCAGGATCAGTAAGATATATGTACCTATTTTGTATCCAATAGTAAGGTTCCTTCTTGGTTAAGCTTAGAGATAATGAGTTTATATATCTCTGTACAGGCATGTACTTAAATGAGAGAGTGCCCTCAATATTTGTGACTGCATTGATAAGATACTGATAGTTCCCCTCAGCAATCTTAGGTAGTTGCTGTATAGACCTGGAGAGGGTCTTGGCTGAGGTATAGGAACAACACTCAGCAAGGGGAACTTCCTGCATTTGGAGGCAGGGTATAGTAGTGAATAAGGAATCAGTATCCCATAATTTTCTGAGATTAGTCTCCCTCTTTATAAGGAGTATAGCAGTTACACGTAACTCTCCTGCAATAACCCTATCAGTAATAAGATTATCATAAGAGAGTAGTTTATGCCTACTCCTAACCTTGGAGACCACATCTCTTAGTGTACTCATTATGCTACAGTAGTAGTAGTTGTTGAGGTGCTAGGATTAAGAATCTCCTTAACTTTCTCCTTCTCCTGCTCAAGCTTAGCTGCTACAGAGTTTTTATACAAGGAGACAAAATACTGTACAATAGCATCCAATGGAGGTACCAAGGATCTGATAGTAAGCCAGATAGTAGCTTTTACACTAAGTCCGGGATTACCCTTAGAAATTCCATAATACAAGCACCAATAAGCATAAAGTGCAATAGCAACCCAAAAAAAATCTGTTCTCATATATTATATTAGTATTTAAAAATTGGCTCTTTAATAATTGTGTTTATTCCTTTACCGTCCTCAATTATAAAGGAGGTCATTTCAGCCCTTCCTAGATCAAAACCATTCTTTTGGTCCCAGTGAGATACTGCTGTAGAGAGTGCTGGAATTTGGTAGAACTTTATACCCCCTATAGAGCGAGATAATTCAGTGTGTTTGTCTCCGGAGAGAATCGCCCAGTAATTAGCTTTTGCAAATCCCTCTTTATATTGTACAGGAAAGTTTTGAGCTAACTTCTCAGGCTTCTGTACATCTCCATGATTAATACACAATGCTGTATCATATACTGAGATATACTTGGTACAATCCATCGTCATATCTATAGAGAGATTAGGTTGCTCTCTGTAGTAAGCATTTAGCCAAGATATCATGTGAAATCCTACATACTCATCATGATTTCCTTGTACATATACAATCTGTACATCATGAATAGAGGTAAGTAATGTGTTAATAATCTCTACCTGTTTATTACAGATAAGATTGAAGGAGACATTATAAGGAAGTAAATTCTCCTGAGGAGTACCTTTGGTGGTCAGACCTGTAAACTCTGCATTGAAAGCATCTGATCCGATAATATAATATGCCTTTTGCAAACTACATATTGCATGAGCCCTGTCTATAGTCTCTACTAGACATTTCTTGTACTGTTCAAATCTATCTATAATATCATTTTGTCCCTCAAGATCATGCTTGTTCCAGTGGGCATCCTGTTGGTTAATAATAAGTGCCCCTTTAGAAAGGCCATGATTAATAGGGGCAGGTTTAATAGGTTTGTGAGGTGAGGTATAATCTTTAAGGAAATCTATGAACTCTGTAGTGAATTTCTCCTCCTCCTTCCTGCCAGAGAATAAAGCTGAGGTTAAATAACCTTTAGGTACCATTTTGATCCATACATTGGAGAGTCTCCACTTGTTAAGATCAATTTTATGATGTGCTACAACCTCCTCAGGAGTAGGAGCATGATCCCAAATATGAGCTACTTTAATCTCTCCTTTATCTAAATTATACTCAAAAACCTCAGGATTAGTTTGTTGTGTATTGTTTGCTTTTTTTATTCCTCTCTTAACTGCTAACCTGGCTACATCACCACAGCTAAATCCATACTGTTTAGCCAACTCCTCCCAGGTTTTATCCTTACCATAGTTCTCAATGTGTTGTAATAACTGTAAAGTTTTACCCATATATAAAATTATAAGTACAAAGGTATAACATATTAACATATGTACCAAATATAATATATAAAAGCCCAAGCCATGTGGCTCAGGCTTTCAGAAAGGGGCAAACCAATAAATCCCCTAACAAGGTAAAATATTATCTATGGTTACATTTTTATTGTTAACTACTGAGGGTGAGATAGTTGTATAACAGTAGCTATCTACAGAGGTGAAGGTTGTAGTATTAATGAGTTTATTGTAAGCTGAGATATTACTGGGAACAATAACTGAGTACGGAGTAGTATTACCTCCTATAGTATATGTACCAGAGATAGTTACTGAGGAGGGCATAACCTCTGAAAAGGTAACTGAGAAGTATACATTGCTATTACTATCTATTCCAATTTGTACCTGGGAATGGATGGTATTAGGATCTCCAGCTGTGGCTACTACCCTTACAGGTGTACCACATGGAGTTATTGTACAACCTGAGGAGGCAGTGGTTAACTCAACCTCCCATGAACCCTCCTCAATATTATCTATAATATAAGGAGATTGGTCATAGGTTAGAAAGGGTGAGATATAGGTAAAGGGTAAACTTGTAAAAGCTGGCCTATAACCTAATCTTACTCTTTGGGTAGGACTTATTGTATATGTAATCTCTAACTTAGCCATTAAGGTGTCGTAGTAGTTGTAGTAGAGGTTGTGGTAGTTGTAGTAGAGGTTGTGGTAGTTGTAGTGGTAGTCTCTCCATATACTACTATAGAGCCATCAGTATCATACCCAGTATTAGGAGTATTGTAATAAGAGAGTCCCGGTATACCTGCATAAGAGTAACCTGTTACATCTGCATATACAAACTGGGAATAAGATATCCCCTCCTGTGTACCTGAGATTGCATAAGAACTCCTATCTACAGAGAGTGTAATTTTAGTACCTGAGTCTGAACTATTTGCTGTTAAAGCTCCAGAGAAGTATAAAGTATCTGTAGGAGCATAATACCTGGCATTTAATGCAGCAAATACCTTTGTACCCATAGGTACAGGTATAGTATGTGATAAGGTAAAGTTATTGGTATTGATTACTCCTATATATTGATCCCCAGGAGAGCAAAACCATATCTCACCAGTTTCCTCATCATACCAGGCCTCATTCACATCAATATGACCTGTAGAGTTTGGTTTTGTAGCTATATTGGTAATCTCATTTACTACTGAGGACATATCAGAGGTACTGTAAGAGATAGCCCTAGCAGCTGAGCCACCAGATTGCAATATCCATAATTTAGTACCTGCCTGTATCATAGAGGCTACTGGATAAGTACTGTTACTATCTGGTACAAAATCAGATCCTGGTAAATCTGTAGAGGTATCTACAGTAATAAACTTGTTTCCTGATAAGGTATAAGCATATACTATCCCATTGATAAGGTACATACTCTGCCTGTTATAAAGGGAGTTTGAACCATAGCTTATCTGCTTTATATAAGTATCAGTAGCACAATCCACTATAACCATACCACTACTAAGTACACCGTGTGCATATATATGATTTGTAGCCGGATTGTATACAGCAGCTGAAAGGTGCCACTGTCCTATTTGATCTGAGGCTACATCAGTAATATCAGAGGAGCTTTGTGCTGTAGAGGGATCAAATGCCCTTAATGAGTGAGTAGCATCAAAATCAGTGAAGTACATTTTATGATTAGTACTGTTATACATTAAAGTATAAGGAGTAGCTAATGTGGTAAATGTCTTTTGTACTGGAGGTACATATATAGTTGTAGTAGTAGTTGTTGTGGTACTGGTAGTGGTTGAGGTAGTAGTAGAGGTCGTAGTAGTAGTTGTAGTATTACCTGAGGGATTAAGTACAAACTGGTATATAACGGGTTTAGGAGTACAACCTGAGGCCATATTAGCAGTTAACCTAATCTCATAATATACCTCAGTCTCCAGTATAAGTGGATATGAGGTGCCTATAGTGGGATTAGTAGAGTCTGTAGGATATGTCCAATCTGTCTCAGACTGCTTTTTATACTCAACTTTGGTAGAGTTAATATTGGGATCATAATCCCAGGATATGTTTACTGATCCAAGCATTTGTCTCTTTTACGTAATATTCCTTTGTTTTGTAGAAAATCAGCTAGTTGGTCATTGAATACACCTATAAGAAAGGCTGTGAACCCTCCTTGGTGTATACCAATAAACTCGCTGGAGAACCTTATAGCTATAAGTATAAGAATAAAATTAAGAGCTAATCTCTTTGCATTATCCCTAAACCAATACCATAAATTAAACTTGGTAGGGTTTATAGAGGGGTTTCTCCTGGAGTAATGGATAATAAGGGAGACTCCTATACCTATAACAGCATAAATCAAGAGGAACAGTAGATAATCATAATTATCTGTCCCCAGTATATAGTGAAGTAACATTATCCTATGGTTGTAGTGGTAGTAGAGGTTGAGCCGTAATAGTTAACAGAGACATTGGAGACAGTTCCACAGCTCTCAGGACACTTGGAGACAATAGAGCAAAACAGTTGAGATAATGGATCACTATCAGGTAAAGAACTCAACTCATTTAGAAGAGCTGTAAGTAAGGCTTTTGCATCATAAGTAGCTGAGACTTGTACTTTTCCAGCACTATTATCAGGACCTACAGTTATAGTAATATCACCACTATCACCCTCAACTTTATCTGCTAAATAACCAGCAGTATCAGAGGATGATATCTTAACCTTACCATCTGAGGTAGATCCCCCAGAGGCTGAGATTTTAACCTTCCCAGAGAGTGAGGCATAATCCAATGTAATATTATCTCCTGCATAAAGCTTGTCCTCCAAGGTACCAGGGTTAGTATCAGAGGAGGTTGCTGCTACATTTTTATCTGTAACTGAGGTTCCCAGGGAGACATTAGTACCACTGCAACCATTTGCTGAGGTGGTAAAATCACTAGAGAACACAGGTATTTTAGCAGAGAGACTATCTATAGCTGAGAGTACAGCCTGGAAGGAGTTTTGTAAATCCTTTGTAGTGGGTTTAGTAACACAACTCCATGTTAAGCTATCTACAGCAAAAGTAGGTAAGGAGCATAACTTAGTCTTAATAAGACCTATAGTGGTAGTGAGAGAGTCAGTTGTACCACCTCCAGTAAGACATGTTCCTGTATTATCAAAAGTAGGGAGTGTACCTGCTGTAGTGGATTTAAGAGTACATATCTGATCCAGTACAACCTGAAAGCCATCTGCTATGGTAGTAGGAGTAGAGGATACAGTAAAGCAACTATCCCAGGTTACATTAGAGAGATCCAATGCTGTACTATACACAGCACATAGAGAATTGGAGACTTTCTGTAAAACCTGTTTTACTGTATCTGTAGAGATAGGATTAAATATATCTGTACAGCTAGAGGTAATATTTGGAACATTATTGGTATTTATAGTAGTAGTTAATGTAGTCTTATCTGCTACATAGGTTGTCCCTGTAAAAGTATCGTAATCAGATTTAAGAGTACAATACCCATTACTTATAGCCTCTACAAACTCCTTCTCAGTTATTATATCAGCCAGGCAATAAGTATTATAAGTGCTATAATCACCTATAACAGAGCATACCTTAGTATCCAGCTTTTGTAAAGCTGTAGTAATATTATCATTAGTAGCTATACCACTACATGTAAGGTTAGCACCATCATAAGTAATATCACTAGCTATAGAGGATACACCTGTACTATTGCAATTACTTTGCTGAGTATTCTGATAAGGATTTGTATAGGTTACATTAACCTGGGGTATGCAATCGTTGCAAGCCATTGAGTATTATTAAGGTATTTTTACAATCCACACTGTAGCAACTACAGGAGGCATATTATTGTGAGGTTGACCACCACCTACTGATCCTATAGTGATACCAGTTTTCTCTATAGAGGTAGCAGAGTAAGTCTGCATTCTATACTCACTACCAGTCTTTTTAGCCTTACTATTATTAGGAAGGGATTGGTATGCATTATGAGAATGACCAGGATCATTTACTGGATGGGTATGTGCAGGACTCTCATTAAGAGTAAGTTTATGATATACCTCACCACTCTTCTGTCCTGGGGTAAGAGAGAATCCACTATTATTAGTAGGATTAACCCTGGGATCTAAGGTGGGTCCATTTACTCCAGCGTTAGCTCCCATAGGTATATAACCTCTCCAATCCTGTGTACCATTATTACCATTCATAATATACACCTTGTCATACCCATTAGCTGAGAGACCTTTACCAGTACTATCAAAATTGGTTAAGGCTCCTATATAGGGCATGGGCACCCAGGGCGGCATTAATTGTGAGGGTGTGAATGCAGGTGCACTAGAGGTATCGTCTCCTAGTATATTAGCTACCTGAGTTTTCAAAGTAGCAATATCTGACGTATTGGTAGTTGACTGTGTAGTCAGAGTAGTAATATTACTCTTATTAGCACATACTTGATCAATTATAGCCTGAGTAAGCGAGGTAGTAACTGTCAAGCATTTATTATCATACGAGACAGGAGTAGAGGTAGTCTTACTATCTATATAGTTTTTAAGAGTCTCATCATAAGAGATAAGAGAGTCCAGGATATTTTTAAGAGAGTAATCTGTACCTATAAGATCACTTATGGGCTGATAACTCACTGTAAATGAAGGGAATGTAATAACCCCATCTAAAGCATTTGTAAGAGAGGTGCTAAGAGAGGTTACTATAGAGGTCAGATTATCCCCCTTCTCAATAGAGAAAGCTGAGATAGCATCTGAGGCCCATGTAACACAATTGGAGGAGTACAATACTCCACCACAAGAGGTTGTATCATTGCAGCAATTAGCCATTGATGTATTCCTTGGATTTTGAGATTATTGTTGAGGTAGGAAAATCTGTATAAGTGGGATCAAATAACTTTCTCTCTAATATAGAGCGGTACAATACAAGTGCCTCCCATCTCTCAACATTGAATTTATCAGTGAGATGATAGGCTGTATTATTGTACTTTATAGACCCCGTCTGAGCTAACTGTTTGTTAATCTCACATATAGTAGCCTGTATAGTATCATAACCACAATCCTTACAGTTTCCTGTTACTATCATTAGCTAGTTTTAGCTTTACAAGAGGGACAATTCCCGTTTGCATCTACCTGACATTTAGGAAGAGATTTCCCACAGGTTTTACATTTAACAGTTTGACAGCCCATAGCAGTTGGTTATTTTGGTTAGTTTCTTAGAGGCTAAGGTATATAGTTTCATAGCTAGGGAGTTATTACAAACTCTTGCATTAGCCTCAGCACCTATAATATAATCTTGTATAGCAGAGAGTTGAGATTTAATATCTGCATTCTCAGGATTATCACACTCATTTACATCTACTTTGAGAAAGGCATTGTAGTAAGATTCCCATAACAAATCATCCTTTAGGAAAGTGACTGTAGTATAATTCTCATAATTAGGATATATAGAGTATTTAATTTGCCATATCCCATCAGGTAGGATAAGAGTCTCAGCTTGATCTGTAGTAATCTGTAAGGTATTACTATTGTATATAGAGAGTGAGTTTGGTGTAAAAGTCAGGGTAACCTTATCATATCCCGGTACAGTTATCTCTATAGTTGGTGAGACAGGTGTTTTCTCATAAGAGCTGTTATCACCTATCCCAATAGTTTTTTTATTATAAGTAGGGATAATATTAAGATCTAATATCGGCATATGCTTTCTCTAGCTTTTCAGGATAATTGTTCTTTTTGTAATCGGCTCCATTATAGTGTAGAGCAAAACTGTCCCAGTCTTTATTTACCAAGTAAGAGGACAAATGATTGTGTACAACAAACTTTATAAATCCTATTAACTGGTTATACTCACTTTGTACAAATAAGGTATACATCTCGTATACATCCTTGTATCCTATACTCACTGCATTTGTACCCAGTATTTGGAATAATCCAAAGGAGGTAGCTTTATAAGCACAGGTTGCACATATATTAGCTGCTCCCTGTAATTTATTGTACTGATCACTATATTTCCCATATAAGGAAGGGTTCCAGTGATCTGAGACTAAAGTTGGATATTGGGAGATTAAGGGTGTAGGATCTATACTAGCTGCCTTAAGCTCCTTGTAAAACTGGTAAGGTTCAAATAACATAGTTATATGACCCTCATCATCATAAGCACCTCTGGGAGCCTCAACTTTAGTTACTGCTTTAATTATATCGGGTTCACACCCTATAATTTTAGCAGCATCACTATAATCTTTATCAGTTAGCATAAATTAAAAAAGAGAGTGAGGACAACCTCACCCTCTTGAGTTAATTAATTAATTGTTAATATTAAGGAAAGGGTACAGCCGTAGTTGAGGTAGTACTGGTGCTAGTTGTAGAGGTTGTAGTAGTTGTGCTCTCTACAGTGCCACTCTCATCAGTAGGACTTCCAAGATAAGCAGCCAATATAGCCTGGATATCAGTGATAGTATTAGGGATAAGGAGGATAACTCTCATATCAATAGGAACATCATCGCTCCACCCCTCAGAGATAGTCTCTGCACTCTTATAGGTTACAGTATACTGATCATAAACCTTGCCGTCCTCAACATAACTCTTGAAGTAAGGGTTATATCCCTCAAGACGGAATAGCTGCTGGTAGTTAGGAACCTTGTAGGAGTAGTACTGCTTCTCCAGGGTCTTAACCTCCTCAGAGGTCAATTTGGGGAAGGAACTTCTCTGGATAAGGGTAGCATCACCAGCTACATCACATTTGTCATATACATAGAAATCGGCAGTAGTATCAACATTCTTGTTAATAAATACCTGGAACCACAGCCTATCATACTGATAAGGGTTAAGAGCCAGATCACTACCTTGCTTATCTTGCTGTACAGGCTTACCATAGATTCTCAGCTTAGCACTGGAGCCCGTACCAATCTTAACAAAATCAAAGTACTTGGTAAGATTAACAGCCTCTCTGTTATAGGAGAAATCCTCAGAGAGCTTCTCAATAAACAGATCTACAATTTTATCCTGATCTACAGTATTACAAGGATCACTACCACAATCGCAGCAAGGAGCCTTAACTACTATAGAACGAGTCAAACCATTGAAAAATGCTGTATCCAGGTAGAAGGAGTGAGCTCTTACAGTAAGAACTACATCCTCACCGCACTTTACATTAAAGTTGGAGGCTTCCCAAATCTCATTGGCAGCTACATCACTACCAGTTGCTTTAAAGTAGGAGACCAACTTGGCCTTAGCAATCTTGTCAGACCTATCAGAGGGCAATATACCATTTACATCACGCCCCTGGGCAATATAAATGAAACTCTCATTAGCTACATTTGATGTGGTAGCAGCTGTATAATCAGAGCCTTTAAATACACCTACCTGACCTACAGCGAGGTTATAGGGACTTCCAGTAGTAGGAACAGTATTAGTAGAGGGAACTACAATAAGATTTGTAATCGAAAAATCCATTTGGATTAATTTAAATTGTTATGATTAATTGTTTTTAACTTGATCTTGTACAGCTGTTTGATATACTAGCTGATTTGCTGTATTAGCAGCTAATTGCCTTACTGCTATAGAGATAATCTCATTTTTCATGTACTCAGGGAGATTGCTATCTGAGAGTACAGACTCCTGATTGTCTAGATTGATATATCCTGGATAATCAAAAGGGACAGGATAAGTGAGGTAGGATACAAATGAGGCTGTAGGGGTAAAAGTTCCATCAGTCCAAATCTCTAGGGTATTATTGGAGATTGTTGCTATTGTCTCCTGCCACTCAAATGAGGGTCTATAGTTGGTATTGTTTAATCTGATATGTAAATCAGAATGAGGTATAATATTTACCGAGAGAGATCTACCTATACAAGGAGATTTATCTGCTGTGATAAATATCTCTACAGGTAAAAGATATTTGCTTGGTAATTTGGTAAGATCTGAGATGTACTTATCAGTAAGATCTGATGTGGTGGCAGGAATAGATTTGTGAGGTACAATAAGAATTTGCAAGTCCTCATATCTCCTTCTGAATCCATCCAATCCAATGTGGTACATGTTATTTATGTCCACCTTGGAGAGTACAGCCTCTACTTGAGCATTATTAAGAGCTATCAACTTGTCCTCCACAGGTATAGACTGCGAGTCAAAGCTTGAGAGTTTATTAAGCTCTAAATCTATCTCATATAAGCAGAGTTCTGTAGAGATCATTCCAGTACAAGCATTTTCTTGTTCTTAACCTGTCTTTGTAAAAGGAGCAAGTCCTCTTGCATATCAGGGTTAGAGAGTTTTATTACCAGATCACTCTCATTATCAGCTATACGAGTCTCACCTTCATATATGGAACCACCTACACGGGTTCTATATACATTATAATCAAGAGCCTCTTTTATAGTGTATTTAATATTCAGGAGCTTAGCCTCAACAGAGATAAGGTCCATAAACTGTCTTACATTGGAGGTAAGCTTTGTATTCCTCTTGGTATCAGCCTCCTTGATATAATCATCCAGGATAACAAATACTGCATCATCAGAGGCATTCTCAGCTACATGTAAACCTAACAGTACAGCAATTTTCTTTCTTTTATCAGGAGTGAGCTTGTTATTAGCGATAACAGCATCATTAATCTCCTTCTTACGGTTGAATTTGATTGTGGTCTCAACCTCATCATCCTCCACATAAAACCTGATATCAGGCCCAAACCTACCAGACATATAATCCTCATAGGAGGGAGCTATATAATCACACTCCTTAAGCCATGTAAAAGTGACCTCATTAATAGGATTAGTTAGATCAAATACATTCTTCTTGTCATACAGCTTTACAGGCTGCACATGAGCTTGATCCTGATCTGTATACAGGGAGTAATTCCAATAAGGAGAATCTGGAGCCAGATTAAATCCTGTAGCATCTTCCAATCTCTTTCTTTTCTGTTTAACCTCCTCCTGGATTTGCTTACGAAGCTTCTCATCCTGTATAGAGAGTATAGAGGTTGCATTCTCATCAAGACCCGTAGCATACCTTCCATTAGGAAATTTCTTGGGGAAGAAGTACATACCTGTACCTGGATATCTACTTTTACCAGCAGCAGCCAGGGAGTTAGTCATGGATTTAATCTTCTTATCCGGTTCATAAGTTACCGGCGTAATCTTTCCAATTGCCATATTGTAGTTGTTGTATTGGTTTTAGTTGCGAGGGTGGGAATTGAACCACTTAATACGTCCTCTAGCATATGAAACTAGCGAGCTACCACTGCTCTACCTCACAATATTTGGAGAGGAACCTAAAAGGAGGGAGGAAAAGATCCCTCTCCGGGGGGATAGCTATTAAGGGAAGCTACTACCCATATATTAGTACTGAGGAAGCTCCTCAATCAACATGCATCCAGAGAGATCCTCTATGAATACATCCACTCTATCCTCCATCCAGATTTTATAACCGGGGAAGGTATTTGCAGACTGCATCCCTTTAGAGGCTGCATGACCCAGGTGAGACTGACGGCCATCTACATAGCCCCAAGTCATATCAGGGGAACCAGAGAGTCTAACCCTCTTCACATTTGCCTTGAGAGTACCATCACTATCAGGAGAGATATCAAAAGCAATGTACAGAGGAGTGGCTCTCTTATTCTGTCCAAACTCAGCATTCAACTGAGGCTGGTCAAGCTCCTGCAAGTGAATAACCTCAATCAAGCCTGTCTCTGTAGAGAACATGCTGTTAAAGGCCCATCCATACACCAAGTGCTGGGAGGGATCATTTACAGTTATACCACTTGTGTGAATAGCAGGGATATCAGCCTGGAAGGATATACCAGATCCCAGAGCATCCTGCTTAGCAAGTTGCTGGAAGGTCTGAATACCCAACTCATTAGTATACAACTTAACATGTCTCTGGGGTATAGAGACTCTGCCATAAAACAGATCACCAAATACAGTGCGCAGGAGGGTGCTAGCAAGTTCACCTCTGTTATAAGGTACATAGTTACCATGCTTCCTAATACGAGGAATAACACCATCAGAGAACTTAACCCATTCCTGCTTTCCTGGTACCTGAACTACACCAGCTTTTTGGTGGAGCATTCTCCAAACCTCATCAGAGAGCATTTGCTTACGCAGATACATCTCTACAAAGCTTTCCCAGCGGGTAGCTACAGTAATCTTACCAGTGCTGTTACGTACTTGGGTTGCATATGCTATACCATCCAGAATATTACCATCCCTATCCCTACCAAGGGCAATAGGTACAGTAGCACCAGAGGCATTATCTACTACATTAATCTCATCAGCCATCTTGGTGATGGTATGCTCCCTATACATGGAGCTAGACATGGTTTCATACATCTCAATGTAATCCACACCTCTGCCAAGACCAGGACCTTTATCAGTAAACTCACCACCAAACGAAGTACCAGAGATAACATCATTACCTACAGCAAGCCACTTCTTATCCAAGAAATCAGTCTGAGGATGGTCAGAGACAAGTGTACAGGTATATCTCCATGCAGTACCCTGAGGCTGAGGATCCTGGAGGATAGCCAGCTGGGGACCAAATGTTCTGTTACCGATACAAATTGTCTGGTTTATACCAAACTCATTGCTATCCAATACGATCTCAAATGTAGTTCCATCTATACCAGGCTTAGCCAGGGACAGAGTGCTGGAGGGTACATCTACAATCTTTGTATACGAGAAAGGCACCTCAATCTTCCACTTCCAACTCTCCCCTTTGGGAACATAGAAAGTCTCAGCCTGAGAGACCATATTATAAAAGTCATTCGAGAATATACCCGTCTGGGTATAAATCTGGATAATAGGTTTGCTATAATTAGCAGGGCTTGTCTCAGCTATGGAGTACAGGTGATTCCTATCGGTAAATTTACCAATAGCCCTTTTGTTCATCGAGGAGAATCGGCCATACTGAAAGCCAGTAAAGCCCGGAATAGTATTAGGCATTTATATGTTGTTTTTTAAGCAGTGTAATACCAGGATGGTATCACTTGAGAAAGCTGAAAGCCTTCATAAAAGGATCCTCCTGGGATGGAGTAGCCTCTGTAGATTTGGGTTTCTTAACAGAGGTCTTTTTAGTTTGTCTGGCTACAGTATCAAATAGCTGTGAACTCTCTTGGGTTTTGAGCTTCTGAGCCACTTTGGTAAGATCAAAATTGTGTTTGGCAAGGAGTGCCATCTTGACCTTTATATTGAAGAACTCAGGTTTGTTCTGAACATCTAAGAGATATTTATCAAACTCTGTAAGTAGTTCTCCACTAGGTAGTTTATACTTCTTTGCAATAAGATCCTCCTGTACAGATTGTGCTACAGCAGGGGTTACAGGTAAACCCTCAAAATCTTTTGTTTTCAGAGCCTGGGATAAGGTTGTATTAACGGCCTTATTATATTGCTCCTCATAGGCAGCTTGCTCAGCTATTTTTCTCTCAGCCTGAGCGGACATATCCTGTAGCTTTTTAGTTTCCTGTTTTACCAGGGCTTTATGATGGATTTTAGCAGATCTCTCAAGATCCTCATCCTCTTTAAGTTTCTCAACCTCAGCATCTATATCATCACTATCCCAACCCTGGGATCTTAAGGAGGCTCTCATTACCTTTTCCTGGTTAGAGGTTTTGGTAAGATCCATACCTGAGAAAGTCTCTACAGCAGCATAGTTTTGAAGATACTCCTGTACAGGCACACCTTTTAAAATAAGATCATTGAAGAGTTGTAACCTGTCCTCACCAAACTGCGAGAGTACACCATGTAGGTAAGAGTTTGCCTCTTTTCTGGCCTCAGATTTATACTTTTCCAGGAATGCCTCACCATCAGTAGGGAGATCCCCATTATCCTCAAATACACCGAGCTTAACCAGATCTTGTGAAAATGCTAGGAAGGGATTAGTATCCTCATCTTGCTCTTCATTATCCTCCTCAGAATCCTCTTTCTCTTTAGTGTCCTTAGTATTCTCAGAAGTATCATCTGTCTCCTCCTCATCCTCACCCTCTTTAGATTTATCATCATCCTCTAAAGCATCAAGAATATTAATCTCTTTAGGTGGGGGAGTTTTAGTGGGATTGGATTTTGCTGGTTCAGATTTCTCGGGAGTTTTTTCTGGAGTCTCCTTAGTTATAGGTTCTACCTCATCAGGATCAGCTGTTACTGCTGTATCATTAAGGAAGGAGTCAATCAGATTCTGTCCCTCACTTTGTGAGTTTACAGTAGTAATATCATCCCAGTTGTCAAATTCGACCTCTGCCATAAATAGTTAATTTGTAATCTATTGGTTGTTAGCTGCAAAACTATATGGAATAAACATATAAAACAATACAGATATATGAAATTGGATGGGTGCCACTGTACTGTATAGCTTTGTAGGGTGTTAGGTAACCTGTAGGGTGATTATTCTACTGTTAAGAAGCTCTTTTTGGGTATTTTGAACTGGCCTAATAGCATTTTGTAGCACTCTGTAAAAAGTGTATCTGAGAGATAAGCAAATACCTCATCAGTAGATTGATTGTGATTTGTCTGTATAAGATAGAATAAGTAGGTGGCTGCATGTATACACTCGTGATGTAGCATGGAGATATCAGAGTTTTTATCCATTACTATATATACCAACCTATCCTCTGATAAAGTTATGGTTACTGCACCATCTCCACCATCATTATTAGGTCCCTCATCAGGTAGATTATGGGCTTTTAATATTTGTGCACATAGCTCAGTAACATTCTGTTTTGGTGAGTATACCAGGATAACCTTAGCCTTATAAGTACTGATATCTATTGTGTAAGAGAGAGCATCTGAGACCTCCTCCTTAAGTGTTGGTTTTTTCTTACTCATTTCTTACTCTTGGATTTAGGTTTAGTCTCTCCACTAACCGGGTTCTGGAGGGCTAGCTTGGCAATTTTAAGTTGTGTTTGTAGCTTCTCTCTCTCAGTAGCAATCTTTTGTAACTCTATTAATAGGGAATCTTGTCTTTGTCTCTCTTTAATATCAGTCTCTTTAGATTTTAACTGGTAATCCTTATTGTACTGGTTAACTGCATTTTGCTCCTTGGTTACCTCCAAGGCATCAGCTATACCATCATTATTATTATCTGCAAGGGCATTATCATTTCTTCCATAAGATTGAATAAGGGCAACCTCTTTCTTATTAAGCCTATCCAGATCATTCTGGTTAGCATCAAAATCTCTCTCTTTATCCTTCTCAATCTCTTGAGCTTGTAAAGTAGCAGCTGTAGCTTGCTGTTGAGATTTAATCTGATCTTGCTCATTCTGCAACTGCTGCTGCTGTAAAGCTGTCCTTTTATCTGAGAGGGATTTAAGTACTCTCTCCAGGGTTTTTAAGGAGTTAGTAGTATACAGTTGTACTACATCATATAATGTACCCTCATTTTGCAGGACAGCCTGAGAGAGGGATTGTAATTGTTTAAATACCTGATCATCCTCATCAGAGGAGGTTACATATACATTTATATCCCTTCCTCTTATATCTTTAGGAGTAACTTGTATAAAAGCTGATTCACCCTTATCATTTAAGTAAGATAAGGTAGAGGAGGGTTTTGAGCTCTCAATATATTGTGCTGCATCTACTATAGCTTGGTACAGCTGATTCATTATATACCTATGTTGTATATAATAAGGTTCAGTTTGGGTATATGAGATATTTAGAGCATTCTGATTTGCTGTAGCTGTATCACCTGGAGTAGGGGTAGCTAATCTTTGTCTGGTAAATCCTACAAGTTCATAACACTCATATTTTAACTCCTGAGCTAGTTCTATACGGGTTTGTATAGATTGAGAGAGATCCAAGTCAAGAGCTTGGGAAACCTCTGTATTATGTAAAGGTACTTTGGTATTGCTGGGAGAATTGTCCTCGAATACTATACCCCTTTCTTGGGCATCCCTTAACCATACCTCTATAGCATCCTGGGGATCTCCATCTTTAGGAATAGGGATTTTATTGATATCAATCTTAATCACCTTTCCCTTGTCCTTCCCCAGGAAGGAGTACAGCTGGTTAATAACAACGTTATATAGCAGCTGAAAGGATTTCATCATATCTACCAGAGAGGCAGCCTTGGAGTTTTTCTGGTCAAAGGTTCCACCTATAAGAGGACAATAATTTAGGAGATTAAAAGGCTTTACATAATATATATCTGGCCCTACAGTATACCCTTTAAACCATTGATTTATCCAACCCTCCTCTACAGAGATCTCAGTAGGAATGGAACCCTCTTTATAAGTCTCATCAACCAGTACAGTTTGGGTTATCCCATCCTCATCTGTAAAAGTGACCTTCTTAATCAGCTTTTTAGAGTTCCAGAAAGCTCTGACTACAACATACTTGTAGCCCATTACTCCAGGGTTAGGTGAGCCAAAATTGAAGATGTCCTGCATATACTCATCTGTATCCTCACCACCAACCTCAGCTGCTAGGATAGCTCTCTCCTGGTCAATAAGTCTGGAACCCCTGGTATATTTTACTGAGGCTGGACCTGTAACAGTAGTATGACCATAATTAGAGGGAATATTAAGAGGCGAGGTATAATCATTATAAGAGGTACGTAAGTGATCAATCTCCTCCTTGGTAAGATCAAACTTCTCAATGATTTCACTAATCTCCATTACATTTACTATGGCTACAGCGTAATCATCCCTGGAGTATTTTTTATCTTCAGAACCAAACCTTTTTACATTCTTAGGATTAATAGATTCGACTGTAAATCCTCTTTTACTATTATCCTCATCAATAAGAGTATAAGGACGACTACAAACTAATAGATCCTTGAGCATCTCCTCTGAGATCTCTTTAAGGTTTAGCTCTGTCCTCATAGCCTGGATAATATGGTTTGCCCACTTCTCGGCTGTTGAGGTATAATCTATAAGGTAATCCTGGGCTTTTTGGTTAATCTCATCATTAATTTGCTGTTGGGCCTGCTGGAGTTTTTGAGGATCCTTCTCCTGTTGTAATTGTTCAAGTTCACCGCTGTTTTGAAGCTGGAGCATTACCTCTTGCTGTACCTTTTGCATGATGAGGGACCACATCATCTGAGTTTTCTCCTCCAACTCCTCAGAACCTGAGAGATCATCCAAAGCCTTAGCCCTGAATGAGATCTTTCTTTTGGAGAGCCCACCTAGCATCTCATTAATAGGAGGATTAATAATAGGATAATGCTTTACCCATTTGGGCATTTTAATATCCTCAGATAAGGTATGTATAAACCCACCAACCTCCTCATAATCAACCTCCACATAATCCTCAGGTATAAGCTCACCTTTTAAAATTCTATAGTTCTTTGCTATAGTATCCTTGTTAACTCTGTACTCAGCAAATACACTATTCTTAAAAAAGTCCATAGTAGCCTTTATCCAATCTGTATTAGTAGTTTTGTACTTCTCTGAGAGGAATTGATCAGGGAAGTTAAAAGGTACAGGAGCATTAAGATTATCTGTAGAGGTAGTGGTAATTATCATATTAGTATTATACTAGAGCCTTTTCCAGGCCTACGGTAGTTATTAGGAAGGGAGGGTATAGCTGATGGGGTATTTCTCTTATTGCTGAAATATGCTTTTAGCCTGGGATCACTCTCAGCTGAGGAGATCTTGGCATATATAGGATCAAGATGATCTGCTAGGGTTATAGCTAAGGAGGCTGCTATCTCTCTATCCACATTAAGACCATCATAGAACTGGCTAATCTCCTCACAAAGCATAGGATCTGGAACATTGTGTATACCTAAAGTCTCACTTATAATAGAGCCTTTATCATCCTGTTCCACGTGAAGCTTTTTATCAAGGTAAGCTTTAAGTTTACCCCTGATAAAAGTTCTGTTCTTTATACCTTGTCTGGAGATGCCATACTTTTTGGTATTTACCTTAGCATTTAGATCAGGAGATTTAATAAAGTCAATCTCAGGTACCAAGTACTGGGCATCTCCCATAGAGATCATGTGGTTAATGAAGGAGTATTCATCATTCTCTACTAAGGTATAAGCATTGTAATATTTAATAAGAAGTCTAGCTTGCTCCTCCCATACAGTTTTATCCTCCGGTCTGGCTGCATAGCAGGCTACAAACATATCCTGAAACTTCTCATCAAGAATATCATGTTGCCTCTTGAAGATGTATACTACACCTAATGAGGTTGAGTAAGCTGCGTCTCCAGGCATTCTGTAGCTATCTACACCTGCGATATATAAGGAGAATGGAGGATCTGGAATAGGATGTTCCCAAATCTGTATAGGTGCATCCTTGGATTGGGATTTAACCGGGAACTCAGTTATAATATCTTTATCTGAGTGTTTATGACAGATCTTTTCACCATCATGATAAAGCTCTATAGGTGTAGCCTCAAATAATCCATTTTTTAATCTTAGCTTTTGAGCCTTAGCTGCCTGGATATTATAGATGTTCTTTAGAGGAGTTTGGAATATATCATCTACCTTTTTAGGATAATACATTGCCTCCTTGATATGGAGGGTTTTATCCTCCATCTTTTTAAGCTCCTCAATTCTATTATCCAGAATTTTATTGGCTTTCTCCTCATTAGAGACTAATATAGGTACATTGGAGATTGTGGGATCTCCCTCTTTATCAAGATATTTATCTAGAGTGCTTTTATCTTTGGCCTCAAGCCTATACTTATTTGGAATAAATAGGCCATGTATCCTCTTCTCATCATCCTCATTTTTATACTCTAAGAAGTTAAACCCAGCTACATCAAACATTAGTAGTTGAGCATCTCTATAAGAGGTCATATCTCCCCCCGTACCTGTACATATGGGTGAGGCTCTCCATCCATAAGGTGTAGTTAAACCAGGGATAGCAGCTGTAAGTGCTTTTAGGAAATTCCCTTTACCGATCTCATCAATTATTATTCTAGAGGGATTAGTACCTGCTATGGCTTCCTCATTAACACCATTATCAATATTCCTCATTAGGATTTGAGAGAATACATGTCTTTCTCCACCCCTCTCTCTTATACCTAAAGAGACTTGCTTTTTCCAATTGTCCTCAACTTTAGACCATTTGAATAAAGGCAAATTGGAGAGACCCTTATCACATTTGTCTGTAATAAGTTGTATGTCTGCTGAGTTTAGAGCTGAGATAACCGTCTGAGAGTTCTCTATAAGGCAAGCCCCATACATAGCATATGAGGCCTCCAGCACAGATTTAGCCAAGCGTCTGCATCCTAGAATAACTAGCCCTTTATGCTCCTGCTCAGCTCTATAAATCTCATTAGTTACTATCCACTCATTATCACGTAGGGGTGGGTTTCTATATTGTGGAACAATTACTCCATAATCATTCTTCACATCTATCTCTGCATGCCAGAGATTTAAATGCCAGTATAGAAAGGGATTAATGAACGTATCTCCAAGATAACAACCGCTCAGACATAATCCTCTATGAAATTGTACAAAAGGAAGATACTCCTCAGATTGTGTATCAGGGAGTCTCTTTTGGTTTATTAACCAATCTTTGTAGTCAATTTTTGGGATATTAGATCTTACCTCTTCTCCTGCATCCATAGCATTTGGTCAGGGGGGATTTCAGATTTACCCCTAGCCTCAATTTTAGCCTCCTCTTTCTCTCTCAACTTATCGATAACTTCGATGAGTTGGGCATACTCTTTATATGCCTCTCTTAATGATTTCTTTTGTGCCTCTATATTAGCTACAACTACCTCTTTATCACCTGTAGGGGTTGAGAGAGTAACTGTTCTATCTCTAAGCTTGTTATAAGGATGTGCATCTACATCAGCTTTGATTTCCCATACTCTCTTCTCCAACCAGATAAGTTCCTCAGATATATATGTAGACTTCTTATTTGCTGCCATTAGTATTCATCATTATAATCCTCCTCATCAAATATGGTATCCAGGTTTAGTCCCTCCTGGATGATCTTGTTTATAGAGGTTTGTGGTGCTATATCCAGTTCTAGGTTGGTTTTGTATATGTTAAGAGCATTAAGCATCTCTTTATCTGAGAGAGCCCATATATCATCATACTCAGCTAGGGCAGTGTCCAGGTGTCTAGCCATATTGTAGGAGGGAAACATCTTGTGCAACTCCTGTAGGGTAGAGAGGATCTGGTTATAGGGATTAGGTTTACGGCCTTTCATGTGTAGTTATTGAATAGTAATTTGAGGATTGTATCCCTCGGAGGAGGTAGGTTTTGGAGGGGATAGCAGTTGTTCCTGTTCCTGGGTAGGTGAGGTACCTTTGGAGGGTTTGCATAAGATAGAGTTACTAGGACTGTTATCTATCTCTATATCTACGTATTGGTATCCTTTTTTAAGGTAGGACTCTAACAGTAGGAGCATCTCCGACAGGGGTATATTCACTGCTTTCATTTTTATGCTTGTAAGCTGTCCATTTCAAGGGCAGTGGGGTAACATGAGATTTATTGTAGAACTCTATACCACAATCACACTCTAAGCAAGCTGTTTTATTCTCTATAGGACATCCGCAGAGGGTGCAGTGATCATCAGTACGAGAGGTATTGTAATTGGGCATGTTCTTAGACATAAAAGGACATGTAGCACATATAGCCCTTCTCCTATTTATCTCTGTAATCTCTGCCTGTGATAATATATTATTCTCCATCTTGTGCTTGGTTATCAGGGCTTTCAATAGGGGCAGGGGATTTTTTATAACCCTCGGCATTATCATGGCGTACTCTTTTAACCTCTTTATATTCATGATACTGTTCAAGCTTTTGGTTTAGTTGTGCTATATCTTGCTCACACTGTGCTATCTCCTCAGGAGGTGACATGGTTCTTTTAAGTCTTAAGATTTTATTGTTGATTTTGTTAATCAACCGCTGTATAGCCTTGGGAGACATGTAGTAAGTACCCAATCCAGCTATGGAGACCTCAGTGCAAGTCTTGGTCTTTTGCAGGAGAGCTTTAAACTGGTGATTGTGTACAGCCTCTACAATATCCTCTACTTGTTTAGGGGGAAGATCGAGGAGAGGTGTAGTGACTTTAGTGGCCTGTTTTAGGATGTAGGCTCTTTTTGAGAGGTAGTTGTTTTCTCTGTTGTATCCTCTGTCCATAGTTGTAGTTGGAGCAAGAGGGCTATAGGTTCTTTGAAATCTGGCAGTATACGGGGATTTACTGTCAAGGATTTTTTACTCTCTTTTATTAATATCCTCTTTTGGGTTAAGGAGGAGACCATATTGTATATGGTATGTGAGGTGGTGTTAAAGGTTTCCTCAAATTGTTGCCTTACACCTGGAGAGTAAAGATTGCCATGTATAGCAATAAAGGAGACTAGCTGTAGCTCCCTTTCGGTTATGTCAATATTATTTATAGCAGTTAGAACCTTGTAATAGGTCATAGCTGCTTGTATAGGTTCATGCTTGTATTTAGTTATTGTTTGTAGCACTCTGCAAAGGTATATCCTTATAAGGGGGTTTAGAACATTGTGATGGGGTATTAAAGCTATAATATACCCGTGGTTGAGGGTTTCATGAAAGTTAAGGCCTCAGTATGTGTTTGTACAAACTCATTTAATCTCTTTTTAAACTTTTGGTACGGCCAAACACACTCTACCAATCCCAGATTCCTGGTATATATCAAAGTACAATCAAATCCCTTCTTCTTAACCTCTTCAAGGGTTTTTCCCTTCATATAGAAATCCGAGTATGATATGATCTCAGATAATGGTAAGGAGATCAAACCTGTAGTAAACGAGAAGGGTATATTCTCCTTTGTAATCTCCTCCTCCTCAATAGCCAATCTAATATCAAAATCATCATAAACCTTCACCTCAATCTCAAAATAGTTCTCTGTATACTCCATAAAAATGTACAATTTTTTAAATAAGGTATGTACAAGACACACCTCGGGCTAAATAATTAATAATAAGATAATTAATAATCAGATATATAATACTTCATTCTCTACCGGAGTAGGCCGGTACCGTCCTGGTGGGGTACACTCTCACTCTGTACCTGGAGCTACCATCCCAGCCCCCACCCAGCACACCCCAAAGTTACAACCATTTACGTATATAAATATCATGATATATAAAAGTATTTTTCTAAAAAGGGGAAAATCACAGGATATGTTGTCTGGGCTTGGCTATTAATTTTTTGTAGGGGCATTTTTTAGGCGGGATTTTAAAGGGGGCTTGGAAAATTTTCTGGTGGGAGAGACTTTTTATATAGGTAAGATCAGAGATTTTTAAAATTATATCCCCCAGGGTACTTTATATATACAAGGTTTATGACCACCTCATATTCTCACCCCCCTCCTTAATTATTGGGGTAGTATGCCCCCGTCATTTTTTAACGTTAAAAATCAATATTATGGCATTTGATTTGAAAAGCTATGTTCTTCCTGAGAATGGAGGGACAGCATTGGAGAGTGCAGGTACTGTTAGCAGTATCATTAAGGACTTCAAGGCAACTGAGGTTGTTAAGACCAAGTTTTCCTTGATGCTTATTAATGCAGAGGGACAGAGAGTTGCTCTGGGTATTAGCAAGGCAGTGGGCACTGATCTGGAGAGTGGTAAGATTGCACCTGCACAACTGGGTAACCTGAATGTTATCAAGGGGCAGAATGCAAAGGGCGAGGACAGGCTCTACATTAGCTACTCTAATGGTGGCTCTATTGCAGCCAATGAGTTTCTTGCAGCAGCTGAGAAAGCTAAGCCTGTTACCAGGAAATTCTCTGTTGCAGAGTTTGAGCTGGGTGACATTCCTGCTTAATTAATTGGAGGGCTTCGGCCCTCCTTTTACTTTAATGTATATAGGGGTTGGGATACAACTTGTTTTGTGGGTTGGGAAAGAGATTATCACAACTCCTATATATTTATTTGTTAGATGAATCAAAATAAAAGGCCTTTTAATTAGAGGAATCGCAATAAAGTTTGCTCTGTACGGTGAGGGGTTTTTCATTTCACTAATGGGTGATTTATAAACAGTTAATAATCAATTATATAGTATTTTGAACAAAACAGGCACTTATCAATAAATAATGAAGGACATACCATATATATATATGTATAACAGTAAAAGATACCTCTTTACGGTATGTATATAGGGATATATGATCATTTAGTGGTCAAATATGGATAGTGTTAGACCAAATACTGTGGCTAAATATGATTTTAATTTACTATAACCGATTGATTTTCATTTATTTAATTTAAGATGTGTTATTAATAGCATATCTTATAGGGATACGGTGAGAACACTAAATAACCTTGCATAACTGATAATAATAGCTTTTATATACATCAACTATATACTTATGGTTATAAATATTATTACTGATTGTACTTGGTTAGAGGATAGTGATATTAAATGTTTTGTACCTCACGTGGCTTTATGTGATTGTATTCAATCATTCCTTATAAAGAATGATCTTAAGCAGCTTAAATATGGTGTAACCACTGGGCCAGGTGTAATGTACTTATATATTAATGATTTTATTGGTCATATAGTTGAGATATTTTATTAGTTCATACACACTTAAAACACACACAATGAAATACTTATTGATTCTTATACTCGTGATTAGCTCTTGTGCTGTTGATGTACAACAGAGAGCTGTTAACGTTAATACCGGGGTATCGTGCATTGTTACTATACCTGCTAAATACAAGAGGTTTTACAGTACTGGTGATACTGTTTGGGTTCAAATCTTAAGCATGAGGGTATGTAATAATACCTGGAGTATGAATGATACTACTCCTTTAGAGCAAGGTTATATTCTTTGTGCACTTAAATAACACACACTAAACATATTGCTTTATGAATAACTCATATGGTCTTATGAGGGGTATATTATATGCCTTACTCTTTATGATCTTGTTTATTAATTTGGGGTGTACAGCATGGTTTTTATACTTTGCTACCCATATTGTTATTAAACTGGGTCTTACGCTACTTTTAGTATGTAACATGATTGTTATTGTAGGTATAGTTAAATCCCACTCAACTTAATGCTGGTTAGGCTGCCCTTCCAATGAGTCTTTATAATCAGCAGATGTAGGGAGATTATGCCAAAACTGTCTCAAGTGAGAGACTGAGGCAACAAGCCAAAAAGGTCGGTAGGTATCACTAATATAACTGTGAAAAGTATCCAGCACGTAATCTCCCTTATTTTTAACCCAGTAATAATATTGCTTTATGAAATATCAGCACAAACTCAATGGAGAGATACTATTTGAGACTGATGAGGTAGGAGAATTTCTTAAATATTTGCTTTTTGATGATAAGGCAAAGCAGGCTAAGAATAGTATACTTTATAACCTACTAGATAAAGCTGGTACATATGTATGTGATATGTATACTGCCAGCAAACCATGATCTTTTAGTTAACCCTGGAGATTGGAGAATAACCAAAGGGGTTAACTTATTATTAACTCGTTAAAACTCAATTGTATGATGTACAGACTTATTGATGTTAATGGTCATGTATGGGCTGAGACAGATAACAATGTTACAGCTCAATTACTCATTAATATTCTCGTCTCCCATTATAAGGAACAGTACACAGCAAAGGATTTTATTATCGAACCTGTATCAAACACTCCAAACTCGATTGCATGAAATTCTATTATAACAGATCATGGCACCTTATTTATTGTCCTTATCCCACCGGAGATTATTATGTAAAGCTTAATGATTTTATGGAGGCACAAGAGTGGGGGATAAATGTTGGAGAGTTGACAAATGATCCCTCTCTAGAGGTATACGATGATTTTGGTGAGTTATGGGATAGTATATCATAATAAAGTGCCAGATACTTCATCATATACCTAAGATCTGGAAAATGGTCATAAGGTCTGGCACTATTTCTAATTGTTATACATTTACAGGCAAAATCCAATCTTATGTCATATAAAATACATTATAAGGTAGAGTATGGCTCATTTACCTTTGATAAGGAGCATGAGAGTGAGTATAAAGCAGGTGCAGAGGCTCAAAGATTAAGAAAGGAGGGATATATACCTATCTCAGCAGAGATCACTATTATACCTGTTGTAGTGGAGGTTCCTATGTGGAGAAAATTACTCTCTAAAAAGAACAGTCATATACTATATCTTATTGAACGGTATAGTAATATTAACGGTGCTCATCATAAGCAATGGCTAATAGACCAAATTGTAAGGGTTATTACTAAAAATAACTATAAGACTTGGGTTGAGGAGTATAATAGCGATCCTGATTATAATAATTGGGATGAAGGGATAGCACCCTAAGATAATATAGTAGGTTTCCAAGACTTGGCTCACAGCAATGTGGGCCTTTTTTATTACTCTTAAAGCCAATCACATGTTTATTACAAAACAATCAGATCTTACTGGTATAACACATACAATGGAGATATCTGTAACACCTGCTCAAATTAAAATGTGGTATGCAAAAGGTACACATATCCAGTATGAGTTTCCTTTTCTTACAGCTGTAGAAAGAGAGTTTTTGCTTACAGGCATTACTGAGGAGGAGTGGCAAAATGCATTTGGTCAAGAAGAGGATGATTAAAATTCACTTATAATCTAAAATATTAGACATTTAGCTTATTATACTCTTAGACATCAGATATTTTTTGTTGTGTGTGTAATGGGCTCATGGAGATATGAGCCCTTTTTTATCCTTAAAATCCCTATATGATACTAACCGAGATGACTCCTTTAAGTACTATACAGTACATTAAAAGAGATGATTTAGAGTACATGTTTAGTACCGCTGTTATTGGCTATGAATACTGGGAAGTATACAAAGCTGAGGATACATATTACAAATTGCTGGTAAAAGTCAAATAATAACCGCTTAAAACAACCAATCATGCTTATTACAAGAAACAGTGATCTAACCAATAAGGAGAACTCTATGGAGATTCCTATTGGCGAGAGCCATTACAAAGTATGGCTTATGAAGAGAACTCCTGTACAAAAGGAGTTTCCATTTTTAACTGAGGAACAATGTATGTTCCTGTTAAGTGGAACTACCCAAGAGGAGTGGAATAATTATCCTGTGTTAAAAACTGCTTAATAACCTTAAAATCTACGGTATGAAATCAGCTAAAGAGAGAAGAAGGATATACATATATGGAGTAATAGCGTTCTCCTTATTTATCCTGGTACTGGCATATATTATTGTGTTCAGTCCTATTCCTTTGTTTTTCAAGGTCTTGTTCATGATCTTGGTTATTACCATGACAGCATTTTTGTTCACCATAACTATCCCGGAGATTGAGGCTTTAACTAAACAGATGCAAAATGAGAAGAGGCTAAGCCACTGGGAATAATATTACAGGGGTCCTATGATTGGGTTTTAAGTGATAGGATCCCTGTTATTTTTTTTTTTGATTTTTTGTTACATGTGAGAGAAAATTATCCCTTTACACTTAAATAACAACACAATGAAAGACCTTACTGATCAAATATGGTATGAGGAACTCCAGTTTATGGAGCAATTCAGTGAGATAACACACTCAAAATCATAATGTATGAAGGAATGTAGACACATATTTTACCATAATATCTCAGAACGGTGGAGGGAGTATATCTCCATGAGATTGGAGGGGCTAAATGTAAAAACTTTGTGGGAGGGCAATGTTCTTATTGTACAGGTGCCTGATGATTGCAGTATAGACCTTGCCTATAATTTAGGAGTCTTAGGAGGACACTTAGAGAGAGACCAAATGGAGCATGATAAAATTATGATTGAGGTACCGGCTTAATCTCCAACAGGCATAGCACCTTTTGTTGATTTTTACTTCAGGGTTTGGGCTTTGGTGATTTGCAGCAAATACCCACAGGAAATTACCATGTCATTAATAATTACGATCATAACCGGGTATCTCTATACCTGGTTTTATTTTAAAACTCTTAAAACCAATCAAATGCCCAATAAACCAGAGTTCATTAAAAAAGGAGATGTTATACAAATTGCAGATAATGCTTTTAAACTAAGACCCGCTGTTGTATGGAGGGTACATGAGGAAATAGTCTATGTTATTCCTATTACCCATGATAATGACTGTCCACTTAAGATTCATACAGCACATAGCAGATTCTTTGGAGATAGTCATTTTACCAATTACTTTATTGGTGTACCTGAGAGGGTAGCTATACAGCATTTTATAGGTGTTTATGACAACCCAAAAGAGCTTAATAGAGTAGTCTTTAAAATACAATCACTTCACAAAAAACTCTTTTTAAAACATTAATATTATGTTACCATGTATTGTATTTTTTGTAGCCTTAGTGCTTACAGGAGGCTATATAAATGCCCTAATAATGGATATTATACTTGCCTGTAAAGAGATTACTCGTAAAGGATCTGTATGGATAAGTTTTGTTCATCTAATTATTGTATGTGCTATGTGGGCTTGGTTATTTTATTTACTTCATTAATCTACTAAAACTCAAACTTTATGAAAGACGAGATTATCCAGATAGAGGGTAAATTCTATCAAAAATGTAAGGTAATAATGTTACCTACCGATAAAACGAGCCATATTTCTTCATTAGGTGATAAATTATTTTTCCATACTGATTCCCTTATTTGTAAGGATCATGACTTGGGCATATCTCAACATCTTTATATTGTCTCTGATGATTCTATAAGGGAAGGAGATTGGATTACTGATGGGAAATATATAGAGAAAGCAATAGAAGCGGATTATTTGGTATCTAAAAAGATAATAGCTACAACTGACCCTTCTT
>Ga0164242_10000222_pt1 | contig 70778 bp, 51 predicted proteins | sample OricomgcompostMG_FD_108783 | JGI IMG/M metagenome (GOLD analysis project Ga0164242, IMG submission 108783) | Miracle-Growth compost microbial communities from Emeryville, California, USA - Original compost - Miracle growth compost (MG) ... | reverse complement strand
GATTGGTAAACCGCAGATCCTTCGGCTTCACTGCGGCTTCGCTCAGGATGACACGCTCTCATGCATGGTTCGGATGAGTACATGAAAAGTATTGTGTTCGAATTCAGTCAGGGTATGTCCACCGCATGGAAAGGACCGCATTCTTGCGTATACTCACTGCCATATTAAGGAAGAGGTAATTTACAACTGGTTGCGCTATACGCAGGTAGCCAAGCTTTACTTCATCAATACGGGTAAGCCGATCGATGAAGAGAAGCTATTTCAATATTCATTTCCTGAACAACTGTGGAAGAACATTCGCAACTTCGTCCGGAACCTGGCAGAGCTTCCGTTGTGGGTCAACAAAGATCTTTCGGAGACTGTATTCGGTGGCAAACAGAACAACAGTTTCTGGCAAACAGTCTTCGAGACCGGTCGAAGTCCGCAAGGCGTACAGGTGCTTCCTAAAGCCATCAACCTCGTGGAGATGATCAAGTAGTAAGCGGGGGAAAGTTATCTTTCCAACTCGCGTCGCGAAGGATCTTTTCATCACCTGAAAATGGATTGCCATGAAAGCAAGAGGTTTGACTGGATTGAACGTTGCAGCGAGTTCCATCGTGCGTTCTTGCCGGCTAAAAAGCAAGAACCTGAAGCAAAGGTGTAGACCGCGTTTGATTCCGTACCGCTACTGCCGCATTTCCGTCCTGGGCCAGAGGAGAATGCGGGCCATGCCGTAGGTCTTTTGAGAGAGAAGCGGTGGTGGAGGTAAAAGCGAAGAGCCCGCGCCGGAGATGGCGCGGGCTCTTCTTTCGCTTATGCCTGCAGCCTGCAGGGAGAGAGTTTTCTCCTGTGGGCTGCGGCTTTGCGGGAGCCTGAGTTGCGTCTCCCCACCGCACCATTGCGGGTGCGGGTTTTTCAGCTACTTCTTGGGGGGAGCGATGGTGTCCTTCGCGACCTTGGCCACGCGGAACTTGACGACGGTCTTGGCCTTGATCTTGATGGTCTCGCCGGTCTGGGGGTTGCGTCCCAGGCGCGCCTTGCGCTCAGCCTTTACCAGCTTGCCGATGCCGGGGATGGTGAACTCACCGTTCTTCTTGGTCTCCTTGACGGCCGTCTCGGCCAGCAGGTCCAGGAAGGCAGCAGTCTGCTTGTTGGTCAGCTCGAGCTTCTCCGCCATCTGGCGGACCAGCGCTGTCTTGGTCAATCCCTTTGCCATGTGTTGCTCCTTCTAGCGTTCGTGTGTTCTGAAGCAGGTCGCCCGCCCATCATCGGAACGCTGCCGCGATCGCCCTCTTACTGCGAATCGCCAGTGTTCATGCGGGTGCGGAGAAACCTTACCGCAATTCACCTTCGGCTTTTCCGCGAACTTTGTCAATGCGTTTCATCCGGTTTCCACAGGTTTTTTCGGTTTTTCCCGGTTTTGTCCGGTTTCACGCCAATTTCCGCGAAATTTCGGCGGCTTTGAGGCGTTGATGTAGCCCGAAAGTGGTAGTCGGCCCGGGGTGGGTTGTTTGGCGGTTGTGGTCTGTTGTTTATCGGCGAGGATCGCGCGAGCATTCTGCGAAACTCATCTTAGACCGCTTTGTGGTCGAAGATGGGGGACACGAGTTTAGGCTGTACAAAGATGGGATCGTTTTGCTTTGGATCCCCTGGTCCAGCGGGCGGGGCAGAATGTTCCTAGAAGAGGGGTTTCTTCGGTTTTGCGGCGATGAGCGGAGCGTTGAGCAGGTCGACCATGGGGGCGGCGGCCTGGAACCGCTTGAGGATCTCTTTGAGGAGAGTGGGGCTGGTTGCGGTCTCGGGCGGAAGGTGTGCGGCGACGCCCCACTGGCGGCAGAGAAGCAGGTCCATGGCTGGAGAGTCGGACGGGAAGCCCTTGGGCGGGCGGGTGAGCTTCTGGCCGTCGAACTCGGACATAAGCGAGGTGAGTTTTTTGGAGGCGAGCATCCGGCGCAGCTCCTGATGATGGACTTCGAGGTGGCGGCGTATGGCGAGAAGCTGCTCACGTTCGGGCATATAGACGCCGGCGGCGATGACGAACTCGTCAGGGCCGATGTGGAAGTAGAAGCCTCCCCCGGAGGTTTTTTCGAGGCCGGAGCGCGCCCACCATGCTCCCTGCTTGCGCTTGTAGGGGCGCTTGTCGGAGGCGAAGCGAATGTCGCGGTAGATGCGCATTGCGACCTTCTGCGGTGGATGGATGTAGTCGGGAGCGAAGCGAAGCATGGCCTCGTTGATGGCGTTGATGAGGGCATAGGTGGGGGCCTTCACATGCTGCTCATAGACGGCTTTGCGAGCATTGAACCACTCGCGATCGTTGTTGCGCTTGAGGGAGCGCATGAAGCGGAGGGCTTCAGGAGAGTAGTGCGTAGCGTGTGTGGCCATGGGGATATGGTACCGGGACGGTTTCTGGCCTGATGTGGCTTTCTGCGAAACCGACATCAGAACGCTTCTCGGTTCGCGGTTGAAGATGGGGTACCCGGGCCGTGTCTGTTTGAAGAGTTTCAAACCACAAAGAGTGCGGCCAGGGTTGACCGCCGGTGAACGCGCGGCATCAAATGGACGCGGGTAAGCGTTGGTATGCAAAAATGGTTGGTGATTCGGTGACGGGCTCCCTGTTTGGGTTGGAGGGGCGCATCGGAACGCGGGAGTCTTTTTACCCCATGATGTGTCGTACTGCTTTCCTGACTGCAATTCTGGCGTCCGCCCTGGGTCTTTCGAGATGGGGTACTTGTCAGCAGCAGATTGATTCCACCAACACGAAGGCACCAGACCTGAGCCGCCTGTCGTTAGAGCAGCTGGGCTCGGTCGAGGTGGTGACGCAAAGCAAGGAGTTCACCGACGTCTGGCACACAGCGTCGGCGATTTTTGTTCTGAGCAGCGACGATATACGCCGTTCGGGAGCAACGAGCATCCCGGATGCGCTGCGGCTGGTTCCTGGCGTGAACGTGGCGCGGGTAAGCGGCGATCGCAACTGGGTGGTCGCGATTCGCGGACTGGGGGACCAGTACTCGAAGTACGTCGAGGTCCTGATCGACGGGCGCACCATTTATAGCCCTCTGTTCGGCGGAGTCTTCTGGACTATCAACAATGTGATGCTTGAGGACATTGACCGAATCGAGGTGATACGGGGGCCGGGTGGGACGATCTGGGGGCCGAACGCCGTGAACGGCGTGATCAACATCATTACCAAGTCCGCGGCTGAGACGCAGGGGGCGCTGGTTTCGGTTGGCGGCGGCAACGTGGATTACAACACGGACGACCTGCGACTGGGACGGCGGAACAAGTACTTCAGCTATCGCGGCTATGCACTCGGGTTTATACGCGGACCAGAGCATCATGTTGCCGGCCAACGAGAGTATGACGACTCGAAGCTGGGCCAGATCGGGTTCCGGATGGATCATCATACGCGCCGCGACGAACTGACGATTCAGGGCGATGCGTATATAAGCAGACTGGGCGATGCGCTGACAATCTCGACCTATACCCCTCCGAGCACGCGCATCTCGTACGATCCGACGGATGCATCGGGAGGAAACCTGCTGGGGCGCTGGCGACGAAATTTCGCGAGCGGCGGAGACATTTACCTGCAAGGCTTCTGGTCGCACGACTATCGCATCGGGCCGAATTTTGGCGAGACACGCGATATGTTCGACGTGGACTTTCTGCATCGCACCCCGGCAACGCATCGCCAGCAGTTCACGTATGGTGCCGGCATCCGCATCAGTCCGAGCCGCACGAAGAGGACCACGCCGACGATCCTGTTCGATCCGACGCAAAAGACGTGGAGCATCTATAGCGCATTTCTGCAGGATGAGGTCCAGCTGGTTCCGAAGCGTCTGACCCTGACGATAGGGGCCAAGCTGCAGCACGACAACTACACGGGGTTCGAATATCAGCCGAACGGCCGGTTACTGTGGACTCCGGCGGAGCATGCCACGTTATGGGCGGCGGTGTCGCGTGCGGTGCGGACTCCGGATCGCGTGGATGAAGATATTCGAGTGGATGTGCTCGCCGTGAAGGATCCAGTCCTCATCTACGGGCGCATCATGGGAGATCGTGGGCTGCGGGCGGAGCGGGTGGTGAGCTACGAGGGTGGCACGAGGTTCCTACTGGGGCGGTCGATCTATACGGATGTCGCGGTCTTTCACAACTCGTACGGGGATCTGCTTGCGCTGGGAGCTCCGTCGATCGGTCCAGGGCAAACACCCTTGCCGCCGGGCTCGCTGCTGGTCGGCTTTCAGTACAAGAACGGGATTCGCGGGTCCACGACCGGGTTTGAGGTTGCGCCGGATTTCAGGGTGACTCCGTGGTGGCAGATTAGGGGCTCCTTCTCGTACTTGCGATTTGACCTGGGTGCGAAACCGGATCTGGGCAATATGGAGACGCTGACCCTGCTGCACGGGTCGAGCCCGAACAACCAGGAGTCGATCCAGTCGCTGATTGATCTGCCGAAGCGATTCGAGTTCGACCAGACGGTGCGATACGTCTCTGCGCTGCCGGCGCAGAAGGTGAAGGCCTATGTGACGGGCAATGCTCGGCTGGGATGGAAGCCGACGGAGGGTCTGGAGTTTTCGGTGACGGGGGAGAACCTGTTTCAGCCGCATCATGCGGAGTTTGGAATTGATCCTGCGCCGAATGTGGAGATTAAGCGTAGCGTGTATGCGAAGGTCGTCTGGACACGATGACTCGCACGTTGACAAGATTGCCACGGAAGCGACGGAGGCTGCCGGCGTGGATTGCGGCGGTAGGAATGCTGCTGCTGCCCGGCATGGCGAGGGCGGCGCAATCGGGTCCTACACAGTATGACGTGGAGGCGGCCTACCTGGTGCGCTTTACGGAGTTCCTGCGGTTTCCGCCGGAGGTTGCTTCTGCGCCGTCACTGAACATCTGCGTCCTGGGTGAGGACCCGTTTCGGGATGAGCTGAAGAGGCTGAGCGCGGCAGACCGCGTGGGACGGCAACCTATTCAGGCACACAGCACTCAGACAGTGAACGACCTGAAGGGCTGCGCAATTGTTTTCCTGAGTAGCTCGGAGAGCGCTCAACTGGACCAGGATCTGAAGATGCTTGAAGGCAAGGACCTACTTACCGTCAGCGATATTCCGAAGTTTCTGGACCGTGGAGGGATGATTCAGTTCCTGGTGGAGCAGGATCACGTTCGCTTTGCCATCAACATGAATGCGGTGAATCGGACGAGGATCGGGATCAGCTCGGAGCTGATTAAAGTTGCACGACATGTGATTGGCGGGCCCGGAGGAAGTACCCCATGAAGCGCAGGCAGGGATACACCTCCATTGGAGCGAAGCTGACGCGAATGAGCATCCTGGTGGGAGCAACAGCCCTGATGCTCGCGTTTGTCTCCTTCGTCGCGCTCTATATCTTGAGCTCGCGCGAGGATCTTCTGGTATCACTGCACACGCAGGCGCAGATCATCGGATCGAACACGTCTTCGGCGCTGCTGTTCGATGATGCAGAGTCGGCCCAGTCGACGCTGGCAGCACTTTCGAACTCCCCGAATATCGAGTCGGCAACGCTGGCGAAGGGGGATGGCAAGGTGCTAGCGACGTACCAAAGGCCGGGGGCCATTGCTCCCCCCGAGGTGCGGATGTGGGCCGAAGAGAGATCGTCACACACGTGGGCGCGCGGAGAGAAGGTGGTACTGGCCCACAAGATCATCTTCAACGGGCGCGTTATCGGGATGATCTTTATACGCGGAGAAATGACAGGGTGTGGAGGCGTGTGGCGCTCTACAGCCTGATCTCGGCGGGGATTCTGGTGTTCTGCCTGCTGCTGTCGGTTGCGCTGACGAGCCGGTTACGGCAGCTTCTGGCGGCTCCCCTGACCCGATTGGCGGAGGCCGCGCGCGCGGTCAGCAACGAGAAGGACTACTCGGTGCGGGTACCGAAGGAGGACCGGCAGGATGAGTTTGCCGATCTGATTGAAGCGTTCAACGAGATGGTGAGTGCGATCCAGGAACGCGACCAGGCGCTGCGCGAGGCCAGAAACATCCTGGAAGAGCGGGTGGCGGAGAGGACGTCGGAGTTGCAGGAGGCGAACCAGGAGCTGGAGGCATTTGCGTATTCGGTGGCCCATGACCTGCGGAATCCCTTGGACGGACTGACCAATGCGGCATACCTGCTGGAGGCCGCACCCTGTGAGCAGTTGAACGGCGATGCGCGTGACATGGTATCGCTGGTGCAGATGACGGTCCGTCGCCTGACCAATGTGGTGACCGACCTTCTGAATCTGTCGCGCGCACGAAACGTCGCCATTCATCGCGAACCGGTGGACATTACGATGCTGGCGGAGAAGATCGAAGCCGAGTTGCGGGCCGCTGATCCGGGCAGGATGGTAGAGTTTTCCATCGCACCGGGACTGAAGGTGATTGCGGACAGCGGACTGATGTACATCGTTTTGTACAACCTGATCTGCAATGCGTGGAAGTACTCCTCGCGTGTGGCCGAGGCGAGGATCGAAGTGACAACAATTGAGAAGGATGGTCACAGGGCGATCTGCGTGAGCGACAACGGAGCGGGGTTCGATCCGCAGTTTGCAAGCCGCCTGTTCCGTCCGTTTCAGCGGCTGCATACGCAGGAAGAATTCGCCGGCACAGGTATCGGTCTGGCGACGGTGGAGCGGATCATCCATCGGCACGGAGGCACGATCTGGGCAACTTCGGAGCTGGGCAAAGGGGCCCGGTTCTGCTTCACGATTCCAGGCAGGTGAGGACACGGGAACACAGCAAGAGGGATGGAAGACTTAATCTGAGTGGCACCTTCGCCACTGGTAAGTGCCGTTCAGGTTCTCTCATGGAAAGATCCTCATGAGAATTCTGGGATGCTCTTTCTCGCCTGCCACGCGGGAACCGCGTGGCAGGTGTGCATGACAGCCACCTTCGAAACTTAAGGCCGATATCTAGGCAAGGCGTAATGCGCGCTCTCGACCAGAGGCAAAAGGCATCTCGCCGTGAACTCTTATCAAGTAGCAGCGGGAGCCGTTCCTTCTTGCTCCTACTGCACCTCCTGCTGAACCTCCCTGATGAGGGACTTTAGCTGCTCCTTCTCTGGGCCTTGCATCTGCAAGGAAAATGGCTTGCTCGCATCATTGAACGAGAGTGCAGTCTGAGGAAAAGGTATTTCGATACCCATTTCTTGGAACTTCTTTTTAATCCGCCGGTTCATCTCGCGTCCAACGGTCCACTGTTGTATAGGTCCGGTCTTGATGCGCGCTTTGACTATCACCGCAGACTCGGCGAACTGATCGACGCCAATCACCTCCAAATCGTCCAGCATCATCGACTTATATGGCTCTTCCGCACGCAACTGCTTCGCAAGATCCTGAAGGACCTCGATCACGCGGTCTGTATCTTCCTTGTAGGCGACCCGAAGATTGAAGACATAGTACGAAAATCCATGGGTCATATTCGCAAGCGTCGTTACGGCCCCGTTGCGAAACACGTACACCGTACCATCCTCCCCCCGCAGCACTGTTGTACGCAGATTGATGGCTTCCACCAGGCCTCCCGTCCCATTCAGGATGGCGACATCGTTCACGCGAATCTGATTTTCTAGCAGCAGAAACACACCAGAGATAACGTCCTGCACAAGATTCTGCGCTCCAAATCCCACAGCCAGACCGACAACACCAGCGCCTGCAAGGATTGGGCCGATATCAAAGCCGGCCTCTTTCAGCGCCATGATGATCGCAATCACCCATATCAATACAGCAAGCGTCGTCCGAAAGATCCCGCTCAGTGTCGCGGCGCGCTTCTCCAGTTCAAGATCAGCTGCGCCACTGCGATGATGGCTCATTGTTCTGACGATGCGTGTACGAAGGCGCGGGAAATACTTTTGAATCAATCCCGTCACTATCCAGCTGATCAGCAGGATAAAGAGAATGCGTATGACGTGCCCGGCCGCCCCATACACCTGTTGGCTGTTCGGAATCGCGAAACTCGGCAGAACCATTCCATCTCCTCAGCAAAGTAGGTCGTCGTTCCTGTTTAACGACTTCGATGCGCTTAGGCGGCCCGGTGCGTTGCTGAGACTGGACGAAAGATTCTTGCCGGAGCGAATCGCTCGGTCCTCAAGAAGCTCCCCAGATTTCCTGAGGCAATTACAATCAGCCCAGAATGATCGCTTATTTGCGTGGACGCCTTCTGTCGAAATCTCCCAACCGAGCCATTGTGGAATGCAATGGCGTGGGCTATGACGTAGCCATCTCCGTTGCAACCTTCTCTGAGCTTCCAGCCGAGGACGCCGAAGCGCAGCTGTTTATCCACACGCACGTGCGCGAGGACCAGATTGCGCTCTTTGGCTTTGCAGAGACGAAGGAGAAGCAGATATTTGAACGGTTGCTGACAATCAGCGGAATTGGTCCGAAGCTGGCTATCACGGTATTGAGCGGAATCTCTTCGGACTGTCTGATCGCCGCGATACGCGGAGGAGATCACGCAACGCTGACAAAGATCCCGGGTATTGGAAAGAAGATGGCTGAACGAGTGGTGCTGGAGCTGAAGGACAAGCTTGACGACCTGGCCGTTCCCACCGTGGCGTCATCCGGGCCGCACCACGGGCCTATTGCGGAAGACGTGCTTTCTGCGCTGGTTAATCTGGGTTATGCCCATCCTATCGCGCAGAAGGCGATCGAGACCGCAATCGAGAAGGACCCCGGCTCCGCCACGGGCTTTGAGATACTCTTCCGGGCGGCGATGGCGGCGATCCGCTAAACCCGGGCCGAGCTGGCGGAAGCCAGCGTTCAGCTTGGGGGCCTGAGCGGCGTATATATAAAGGGAAGAGGAGTCTGGCATGTCCGAGCGGATCAAGGTCACCGTCGGAGTCGCAGGTGGAATCGCCGCATACAAGGCGGTTGAAGTGGTGCGCCGTCTGCAGGACGCCGGGTTCGATCCTCACGTGGTGATGACCCAAGCAGCGGAGAGGTTTGTCCAGCCACTTACCTTTGCTGCTATCACCGGGCATAAAGTGATCTGCAGCATGTGGAACGAGGCTGCAGGAGTCTCGGGTGGCGAACTCTCAGGGATCGAACATATCAACGAGGCTCAGACGACTGCCGCGCTGATTGTTGTCCCCGCGACCGCCGATATCCTCGCCCGCTTTGCTCATGGAATCGCCGATGACTTTTTGACAACGATGTTCCTGGCTACGACTGCGCCGGTAATCGTAGCTCCAGCGATGAACGTTGTAATGTGGGGCAACCCCGCGACCCAGGAGAATCTGGAGATTCTGCGAAAACGGGGTGTAACCATCATTGAACCGGACAGTGGCTATCTTGCGTGCGGCATGGTGGGGGGCGGGAGGCTGGCGGAAGAAAGCGCCATCGTCGCCGCGACTGCAGAAATTTTGGCCTGCACCAAGACCGGAAAGACCACCGATTTGAAGGGCGAAACCATTCTCATCACCGCCGGTGGCACTCGTGAACCGATCGATCCGGTGCGGTTTATCGGCAATCGCTCGAGCGGCAAGATGGGCTATGCGCTTGCCGCAGAGGCGCGCTCCCGTGGCGCACATGTGCTCCTTATCACCGCCCCGACGGCATTGCCGGTGCCGCAGGGCTGCGAAGTCCTATCGGCTACGACTGCCGAAGAGATGCGCACATTGGTTCTCGCCCACCTGCCTCAGGCCACTATGGTCATCATGGCGGCAGCCGTAAGCGATTACAGAGTCATAAAGTCAGCTCCGCAAAAGCTGAAGCGAAGCGGGCCACGCGTTCTTGAGCTTGAGCCAACGGCAGATATCCTTGAGGAGATTGTCAGGCAGAGGAGGCAGGAGACCCTGGTGATTGGGTTCGCGGCAGAGACGGAGGATGTGCTGGCCAACGGACGAGCCAAACTGGCACGGAAGGGCGTGGATGCTTTGGTAGTCAACGATGTCTCCGGGAGTCAGGCGGGTTTTGACTCCGACTGCAATGCCGGATGGTTTTTGACCCCGAAGAGTACAGCCGAGCTTCGTCTCAGCTCGAAGGCTGCGATGGCTGCTCGCATTCTGAACCACGCTGCGACTCTGCATGCCGAGCTTGGACGGGCGACAGCAGACAAGCCCTGACCCTACTCTCAACCCGCGGAGAGATCTTCACCCGGTAAAGGTCTGAGACTGGCACGTCTCTGAAGAAGAGCATTTCCCATAGTGGAAGACGAGGTCCACCGTACGAGCACCTTCGTTGACGATTTCTATGACTAACTGGCCGTCGACGTTATCCTGATGAATCGACCTGTCCAGGCTCTGGAACAGGCATAGATTTCTCCTGGCGGGTAGAAGCCCTGTTCAAGAGATGCCGAGGCATGGATAAGGAGGACGTGCGAGGAGACGGGTTGTCCATCTTCAGCGTTCGAAATGAAAGCGCCAGGGTGCGTTCAGCGGTCCTTGCGGTAGAGCAGGTCGCGGATGGCCTTGCGGCGCTCGGCGTCGGCTTCGCGCTGCGCCTGGCGCTCCTCGGCGCTCATTGAGGCATTGCCACCTGTCTCCTCGTGGTCTTCCTCTACGCTGCACTCCGGGCAGCGGTTGGCAAAACCAGGTTTGTCGGGCTTCAGTTCGAACTCTTCACCGCAGGCTACGCATTTTCTGATCGGAAACGGCATCGCTCCATGATTTTAATAGAAGCGAAGGCAATCAGGCATGCGGCCCTCCGCCACACCTTTCTTCCGTGTTGGCAGCGATGCACACGTCGTTCCGGTTTCCTGAAGCATTCGACGCTGACGCGAAGTTACACTTGATCTACTCCTATGAGCGAGACCTCTCTCTCTGCGACGTACCCGGCCACGGACATCAGGCCGGCGTCCTCCACACCCGAGGCTCCGAACTCCGTCCAGCCCTCCCGCACCCTGCTGCGGGTCCTGGCTGCCATCAGCTTCTGCCACCTGCTGAACGACATGGTGCAGTCGCTGCTTCCATCGATCTATCCGATTCTCAAGAGCTCGTTCCACCTGGACTTCACGCATCTGGGGCTGCTTACCCTTACATACCAGGTGGTCGCGTCGCTGCTGCAGCCTTTGATTGGGCAGTTCACCGACAGCCGGCCAAAGCCCTACGCCCTTCCCGTGGGTATGACGTTTACCCTGATCGGCCTGATCCTGCTGGCGGTTGCGCCCACGTTTACCTGGCTGCTGATTGCCTCGTCGCTGGTCGGTGTGGGCTCGGCGATCTTTCATCCGGAGTCATCGCGAATCGCACGCATGGCGTCCGGGGGCAAACACGGCTTTGCGCAGTCCTTCTTCCAGGTGGGAGGCAACACCGGTTCTGCCGTCGGTCCTCTGCTGGCTGCGTTCATCGTTCTGCCGCAGGGGCAGAAGGGCATGGCTTGGTTCGCCATTCCGGCCATCATCGGCATTCTTGTGCTGATGCGCGTGGGACGCTGGTACAAAGCGCGTCAGAGTGAGGCCCATCACCGGAAGCGGCAGGAGAGCCATCGCAGTATCGAACTCACCCGCGCTCGCGTCGCCCTGTCGATCGGCGTGTTGATCGCGCTCATCTTCTCGAAGTACTTCTATCTCGCCAGCCTGACCAGCTACTACACCTTCTATCTCATCCAGCGCTTCCACGTCTCGGTGCAGACGTCGCAGATCATGCTGTTTCTGTTTCTTGGAGCCGTCGCTGCCGGAACCCTGATCGGAGGATCGGCGGGCGATCGCTACGGACGCAAGCTCGTCATCTGGATCTCAATCTTGGGCGTGCTTCCCTTCACCCTTATCCTGCCATACGCAAGCCTCTTCTGGACCGGCGCGCTGAGCGTTGTCATCGGCTTTGTCATCGCCTCGGCCTTCTCGGCCATCCTTGTTTACGCGCAGGAGCTTCTACCAGGCCGCGTCGGCATGATCTCCGGACTCTTCTTCGGCGTAGCTTTCGGCATGGGAGGCATCGGTGCCGCCGTGCTCGGCAAACTGGCAGACGCGAGGGGAATCTTCTACGTCTACCATCTCTGCGCCTACCTTCCGGCGATCGGCCTTCTGACGGGCCTGCTTCCCGATGTCGAAGAACGGCAGAGCCGCAAGGCCGCTACCGCATAACTGATCGAAGAAGACCTGTTTAGAACTCGACGCGCTTGTTCTCTGGACAGACGACAGAGTTGTATCTTCGGTTGTCCCGGACGCTTTCCTTGGAACGGGCTAAAACTCCACGACCACTTTCCCAAGGATGCCGGACTCTACCAGGGCATGGGCAACTTCGATCTGATTGGCAGCAAAACGCTCTTCACTCAGCAGAGGCCTGAGCCTGCTACTGTCTGCCAACGCCGCAGCATGGCGCAGAATGTCGCCGTGGTGCTTTTGGCCTGTCCCAGTCAACAGTGGCATCAGAGTGAAGATGCCGGAGTAAGTGGCGCCCCGAAACGACAGTGGAGCAAGGGCGTGTGTGCCCCATCCCAGGCAGCTAACGACGTGTCCGGTATATCGCTTGACGGCGGTGAAGGACGCATCGAGCGTGGAGCCGCCAACGGTGTCGTAGATGATGTCAAATCCCTCTCCGTGCGTGTGCAGATCGACATATTGCTCCGCGGAAAAGGCCTGGTAATCGATCGCGGTAGCGCCGAACTCTTCGACGATGCGCTTCTTCGATGGCGAGACACTAGCGAACACATCCGCGCCGAAGGACTTTGCCAGCTGGATTGCGATGTGGCCTACGCCCCCTGCTCCCGCGTGAATGAGTACTCTTTGGCCACGATGGACGTTGGCGCGATCGACGAGGCCTTCCCAGGCAGTGATGGTGATCAGTGGAAGCGCTGCGGCTTCGCGCATGCTGAGGGTCTTTGGCTTGGGGGCGAGGAGATCGGCGTTGACCGCTACGAACTCGGCGAGGGTCCCCTGATGACCGCCAACGCCGCCGACCATCCCGTAGACCTCGTCGCCCGGCCTGAACCCCGACACCGCTGAACCGACCTCTTCGACGATGCCTGCCATATCGAGGCCGAGCACGGCAGGCAGGGGCTGACGCGCGTGCGCAGCTCTTCCGGCGCGAATCTTTGTGTCCAGCGGATTGACCCCACTGGCGCGGACGCGGACGAGAACCTGATTGGCTGTGGGAACGGGACGGGCAAGCTCGACCGGGGCGAAGGGTGCTCCTGGTTCATTCACGATATAGACGCGCATACTCGTAGGCTACTCGCCAGGGCTGCCGTGGGTTGTGGACTGGCCGCCAAGTCACAGATTCTACCGATGCAGGCGCTGCGAACGGAGTGAGCACGCGGATGCTCTACTCCGTCCATCAGGCGCACGTCAGGCCAGCGTAATCTCGAGCGAGGTCACGCTGGCCGGAGGGAAGGTGTGGGTGAGCTTGCCGCCTACCGGTGAGAGTGTTCCGGCAGAGCGGGGCTTGACCGCGTCGGGGTTGGCGAAGTCGTTGTGGGCGTGCACGTCTTTTTCAGAGAGCACGGTGCCTTTGGCTGAGGCGATGGAGGCTCCTCGGACGGCGACCTCGGTCGTCATGGGTTGCGTCAGATGCGGGTTGACTACTGTCAGGGTGAGGGACTTGCCCTTGATGGAGGCCGATCCGCTCAAGCCCGCCAGCGTCTTGATGGGCGGAAGCTGGCCAATGTAGCTGTTGCCTCCTACCTGGCTGGGGGTGTCGCCCATGGGGTTGGGGATGGAGGGCGCGGTAAATTCAGCGCGCACCGACTGCGCTCCGCGATGCGGAAGGTACATCTGGAAGACGTGGAAGGTGGGGGTGACGCAGAACTTGTCTCCCTGCGCCAGCATGAGCGAGTGGATGCAGTTGATGGACTGCGCGACGGCTGCGACCCCGACCTTATCGGCGTGGCGCTGGAAGATATCGAAGGTGATTCCGGTCAGCAGAGCATCCCGCATGGTGGACTGCTGCGAGAGGTTGTACTCTGGCGCAAGCTCTGTGCCTTTGCCGTACCAGGCTCCCCACTCGTCCACGACAAGCTTGACCGAGGGCTGCTCTTTCGACAACGCGCTGGGGACGGCGTCACGCATGGCGTTCCAGTGGTCGGTAATCACCTTGTCCATCAGGCTGCCGCGTGTCAGCAGATCGTAGAACTCGTCGTTGTTGAATTTGAGCGCGTCGCCGGCGGCAAACTTCTTGGGGCTGCCGGAGGTGTAGTAGTGGATGGAGAGCCCCCAGAGGTGACGGCGCTCCGGGTTGCCGTAGAGCGCCTTGAAGAGGCGTCGGGTCCAGTCTACGTCGTCTCCGTTCGGCCCCACGGCGACGAAGCGCAGGGGCATATCGCCATAGGTAGGCGTCCACGCGGTATAGCGGCGGAACTCCATGGCGTACTCTTCCGGGGTCAGGTTGCCGCCGCAGCCCCAGGACTCGTTGCCGACTCCCCACAGATCGACGTCGAAGGGATCGCGGTCCCCGTTCGCCCCGCGCTGCATGGCAAGCGTGTCAGGAGCGGCGGGAGCGGCCGAGTTCGACGGGATGTCGCCGGCAGGAGCGTTGCAGTACTCGATCTCCTGGTAGAAGTCGCGCGCCGGCTGGGTGCGGAGGTTGGCCGCGAGGTAGGGCTTGCAACCGATGGCCCGGCAGGTATGCATGAACTCGTGCAGACCGTACTGGTTGGGCTCCTGCTGCTTCCAGAAACCGGCCCGGTTGGGGCGCTTGTCGCGCGGCCCGATGCCGTCGCGCCAGTCGTAGGAGTCGGCAAAGCAGCCGCCGGGCCAGCGTAGGACAGGCACCTGCACAGCGCGCATGGTGTCGATGAAGTCCTTGCGGATGCCGCCGACGTTGGCGATCTTCGAGTTCTCGCCGACCCAGACGCCGTCATAGATCACGCCGCCAAGCTGCTCGATGAAGTGCGAGTAGATCTCCGGCGAGATGGTGGCAATGGTTTCAGCGGGACTGATGTCGATATGGGCGTCGACGTGGGCGGAGCCCTGCGCGAGCAGGCTGGAGCCCCGCAGAGCGACGGCAGCCGCGGCGAGCGAGGAAGATTTAAGAAAGCGGCGGCGCGAAGGAATGGTTTGCGTCATGAAAACGTTCTCCCGAAGATGTCGTGCCAACGATATCGAGGATCGGGGGAAGGTTCAAGTGGAGTTCTAAGGAGCGCTTGTGGAACGGGAAAGTTCGAGGGGATTCGGTGTGGGGTCGAGCGATCTTCGACAGGGGACGGGCGTCCTGCGAAACCCACCTTAGCCGCGATGAGATTGCGGCGAAGATGGGGCACCCGGCGGGCCCCGGAAAGCCGTGATCCTACACTGAAAGCGAAGAGCGACTCTTATTGCATTGAGCATCGGTGAGGGAGCACGTTCTATCGAGTGGATACTGCTTGCATCTCTTGAATTGCTTTTTTCGCTCCGTCGTTGTCGGATTTAAGGGCTAGCGATTGTCGGTACGCCTGGAGCGATTCAGGGATTCGGTTCGCCTTGCGTAACGCTTCACCGTAACTGTCCCAAGCGTTCCAACTCTTTGGGAACAGCTCGACATTTGTATGGAACACATCGATGGCGGGGTCTAAATGGATCTCCTCCGCCAGATGGAAGGTGTTGTTTGCGCCCATCAGTTCATAGCCACTGGTGTTGAATTCATCTTCAGAGACGACGAAGTTGTCCGGGTCGCTGAGCAGCTTCCGCAAAGTCTGATGTGCTGCCTCGGGGCCGTCCTTGAGCAGGGTTTGTACGTAGATCCGGGCGGCGCTCTTGCGTGGAGGAGGCGGAGTGCGGCCGTTGAGGATGTTCAGGGCACGGTCGGCGATCTCGTGCGCGTTCGCATGAGTGTTGTCGAAGACGATTACGGTCTGCTCGCGGTTCAGGTCGCGCAACAGCACGCAGCTTAGACCGGTAGCTGCACCGCTGTGATACACCACGCGGCCCAGACCGGTATCGGGTTCGATCTCCCAGCCTAGCCCGAAGACATCTTTCCGCTCCGGATCGAGCCTGGGAGCGATGCGCGTGAAGGCCAGCGCCTGCGTTGCCTGGTTGAGGAGCAATCCGTCACGGTAGGCGGCATCCAGCTTTAGCAGGTCACGCATGGTGCTGACGTAGTCGGCAAAACCTGAGAACGCATAGCTGTGCCAGTAATGGCGAATGTAAGGAACTGTGTTGGCGCGAATCGGCTTCTCCGAATAGCTGCGTGGGTAAACGTGCGGGTAGGCAAACATATCGGAATGAAGCTCGTTGTATTGCACGGGCAGAGGCAGAAACTCAGTTTGCTGCATGTCTGCAGGCCGAAGGATGTGCTTGCGGATGTAGTCACGGTACGAATCGCCGCTGACCTTTTCGAGCACAAGCGCGAGCACAATGTAGTTGATGTTGTCGTAGTTCTGCTTGTCACCCGGAGAGTAGAGCAAAGGGAGAGGATTCGCGCTGATGACAGGAAGGAAATCAGCATTGGTAAAGATGCGTTCTGGGGATGCCTGCCAAAGGATATTGAAGTACGCGTTGTACGGAGGCAGGCCCGAGGTATGAGACAGGAGATTTCTCACCGTGATTTCGCGATAGGGGAATTGAGGGAGGTACTTCACGACCGGCTCATTCAGCTCGAGTCTTCCAGCCTGAACGAGTTGTAGGATGGCGGTGGCGGTCAACAGTTTTGAGATGGATGCGATCGGAAACCGGATCGCGGGAGTGTTCTTCCGGTGGTCGGCAAAATCGGCGTATCCGAATGTCTTCTGGTAGAGAACCTTACCCTTGCGGGCTATGAGAACGCCGCCGTTGAACTGGCGATTCTCAACCAGCAGGTGGAAGTCCCGATCGAGAGCCGCTTGCTGCGCAAAGGCGCGACAAGGTGCGACCAGCACAAGCAATGCGATAGTGCACAGAGAGACAAAGATTCTGGTGCGGCTGTTGATAAGGTTCATCCGTGTCGGCCTGCCTTGCTGTGAGGTATTGGCAAGTACTTTCTGACCTGCTACGGATCTCTTATGCATTTGCAGGACCACATGCACCCGGTCAAATTGTTCAGCTTTCAGTAGGCTTTTCTTCCGGGACGTACCGGCCTTTGGACTTCGCGTGTTCGTTTCCGAACACGCAATTTCAAAAATGAACACCGTGCTCATTTGCGAGCGAACTGCAGATCTTTCGACTGCGGCCTTCGTGTTTCACTCAGGAGGGCAGCTTCTTGATAATCGATGTTGGGATGGGGTACTCGGATTTGAGTTTCGCTCGTGAGCCTACTCATGCGATAAATGCATGAATGGGCACCCGAGATCTTGGAAGGCTTTGGTTATTTAGCCAGCTAAAACTCGATCCCGCGCTGGGCGAGGATTCCCTTCTGGTAGGCGTGCTTGACCTCGCGCATCTCGGTGACTGTATCGGCCAGTTCGACCAGGGTCGGGTGGGCGTTGCGGCCGGTCAGGATGACGTGGACCATCTCGGGCTTCTGGCGGAGGACCTCGGCCACCTTTTCCGGGTCGAGCATCTTGTAGCCGATGGCATAGTTAATCTCGTCCAGGACGACCAGGTCCCAGTCGCCGGAGAGGATGGCGGTCGTTGCATCGGCCCATGCCTCTTCGACCATCCGGAGGTCCTCGGGGTCGGTTTCGGCTCCGCCTACCTTGACGAAGCCGCGGCCCATCTGCCGGATGACCATGGCGGGATCGTCGGGGGTTCCGAAGGCCTTGCCGAGCGCCTCGACGGCGTCGAGCTCGCCGTAGTGCCAGGAGCCCTTGAGGAACTGGAGGATCAGGACGCGCATTCCGTTACCAACGGCGCGCAGAGAGGTACCTAAAGCTGCAGTGGTCTTACCTTTTCCGGGGCCGGTGTTGATAAGGATGAGTCCGCGACGGGAGGTTTCAGTCATCTTGCCTGAAGGATACAGCAGCTTTGAGGGATGATGTACTCAGGGGGCGCGCCTGTTCCATCTCTGTCGGGAAGCCGGCGCATGAAGATCCTCGACTACAATATAAGCAATCTACGGGACTCCCCGGGCACGCGAAATTTGCGGCTCTTGCGAACTGCGGCACGATTTGAAACGTAGAAGCATTGGCAGAACGATTGCACCAATGCATTTAGTTGCATACTAAAGTTACCTCTTCCATTACCTTTGGATACATACGTTCGAGTTACCAGCCCTTTTCCGGGCTGTCGTTCGGAGTGGGTCGGGGCAGGAATACATAAATAATGCGCACACTTTTCTCTCTCATGGTTTCAATTGCTGGACGATGCAAGTCTTATTTGCCGCTGGGCATCTGCATGTTCTCTCTCACCTGCCTGGCGCAGACCCCGCAGGGGACCATCGCCGGCACGGTCACAGACGCCTCGGGTGCGGCGATCGCGGGCGCGACGGTGACGGCTGTCTCGCTGCAGACCAACGATACACGCACGGCCAACACGAACGCCTCGGGCGCTTATCGCATTGAAGCTGTGCTGCCGGGAGACTACAAGGTTTCGTCGACCGCAGAGGACTTCGGCACGACCTCCGCGCCCAGCGCCCATGTGACCAGCTCGGTGGTCACCTCTGTCAATCTGGTCCTGCAGGTAGGGGGCACGACGGCCTCCGTTGATGTCTCGGCGCAGGGCGAACTGCTGCGCACCGACAGCGGCGAGCTGAGCAATACGCTGGACATGAAAGAGGTCCAGAACCTTCCTATCGCGACCCTGAATCCGTATTCGCTTGCCGTCACGCTGCCGGGAGTCGCTCCGGTCAAGACGGTGGACCTGACGAACAGCGGGTCGTACTCGGTGAATGGCGCGCGTCCGCGGGACAACAACTTCCTGATCGAGGGCATGGACAACAACGATCAGGAAATCCATGGGCAGGCTTTCCAGCCGGCCAACGCCGAGGCGGTGCAGGAGGTCACCTTCCTGCTGAACTCGTTCCCGGCGGAGTTTGGTCATGGCGGCTCGGTCTCGAACCTGATCTACCGGAGCGGATCGAACCAGTTTCACGGTGCAGTGTGGGATCGTCTCTATAACTCCTCGCTGGACGCGACCGATCACAACGATGTTCTGAACGGCAATCGGAAGGCGAAGTACCGCGAGAATGTGTATGGGTTCCGCATCGGCGGGCCGATCGTTCACGACAAGGCGTTCTTCTTTGTCTCGACCCAGTGGGACCATCGCCGCGAGACGGCGAACCTGGGCGTGCTGACGCTGCCAACCGAGTCCGGTTACGCGAAGTTGCAGCAGTACGCTTCGGACCCCAGGGTAGCTACGCTGCTGGCAACCTACGGGACCCTGCGCGGAACCAATCCGCTGTATGCGAAGACGATTGCCCTGGGACCGGACCCAAATAAGCCCACCGTCGATCGCGGCAGTGTGGACTTTGCCGGCGTGCAGAGAAGCCTGGGAAACCAGACCAACGGCTATGAGCTGATTGCGAAGGGCGATGTTAATATGTCGGCTGCGGACAAGCTGCAGCTGCGTTTCATTCAGAGTCCGCTGACCGTACCTTATGACGTGACGAACTTTCCCAACCAGCTTCCGGGGTTCGACACGATGCAGTCGGGCGACACGCACAACGCCGGCATCATTGAGACGCACATCTTTTCTCCGAGCCTGCTGAACGAGGTCCGTCTGAACTGGAGCAGGATTGGCTTTGGCTTCGATCTGCGTCCGGAGACGAAGGCCAACCCCCTCTCGATCCAGCCGGTGATCGGGATCAGCGGAATTACAGGTTACGGTGCGCCGACCAGTGTGCCGCAAGGGCGCTTTCAGAACACGTACGTGCTGCAGGACGCTGTAAGTCTGAACCGTGGAAACCACTTCATGAAGTTCGGCTTCGACATCTCGGATATTCGCGTTCGCGATCAGGCCGGGCTCAACATCCACGGATCGGTCCCGTATACCAACCAGGTCGGGGGGCAGCACTATACCGCCCTGGCGAACTTCATCGACGACTTTGGCGGCACGGACAGCGCCCTGGCGACAATCAGCTTCGGCAATCCGGTCGCACGGCCAGAGATCTGGTCGCAGAACTACTACGCGCAGGACACCTGGAAGTTGCGCCCGAACCTTTCGGTCGACTTTGGCGCGCGATACGAGTACAACGGCGCTCCATTCAACTATCTAGGTTATCCGGCGTTCAACTCGAACGATCCGGCGTGCTTTCTGTGCAACGTAAAGCAGGTGCCGGACAAGAACAACATCGCGCCGAGACTGGGCTTCAACTGGTCGCCGATTCCGAACGGAAAGACCGTGGTGAGCGGAGGGTTCGGACTCTTCTACTCGCACATGTTCACCAACATCATCGACAACATTCAGACCAGCGCGCCGAATACCGCGCTGAAGCAGATTCGCAGCACGACCGCAGGTCGTGGAACGGCGAACTGGTCGGGCGTGCTGGGCCGGATCACGGACAAGAGTCCAACACCGAAGGACACTGCGAATGTGATTGCATCCAACCTGGTCGATCCGGAGAACTACCAGTGGAACCTGCGGGTGCAGCGCGAGCTTCCGGGGTCGTTTGTCTTCTCCGCCGCCTATGTTGGCAATCGTGGCGTGCACCAGTATGCGACGACGGAGTTCAATCCGACGATTGCCGGCGGTGCCAGGCTGATTCCGACGCGCGGCCGTATTATTCGCGAGGACAACACCAACGACTCCATGTATCACGCCGGACAGTTCACGCTGGAGCACAAGACGCATGCGGGCCTGACCTTCCGGGGCAATTACACTTACTCAAAGCTGCTGGATACCGGCTCGGAGCTGTTTACGCCCACCGACGGAAACTGGTCGACGTATGCGCAGAGGCAGTATCCGAATCCGCGGCGCTACGAGTGGGGACCTTCGGCGTTCGATCTGCGCCACGTGTTCTCGTTCTCCTACGTCTACACCCCTCCGGAGTGGCATGCGGAGGGAGCGGCAAAGGCAGCAGCAGCGGTGGTCAACGGCTGGACGATCTCCGGAATTACCTCGGTCTATAGCGGCACGCCGATCAATGTGGAGGTTGGCTACGACTGGAACGGCGACGGCATCAACAACGACCGGCCGGAGCTTTCCAATCCGAAGGCTCCTCTGAACACCTGGGCGGTGCGCGGCGATCTTTATGGCCTGCCGCTGAATACGTTCTGCGATGGAACTGCGGCGTACTACACGAATGACGATTGCCACCCGGTCTCTGCTGACCAGGTGCATTGGGTGACGGGGCCTTTCTACGGCCAGGGAAACACGATCAGCCGCAACGCGGTCTATGCGAAGTTCAACCAGCAGTGGGATATGTCACTGCAGCGGACGTTCAAGCTGTTCGAGACGCACGCAGTGGACTTCCGGGCCGAGTCATTCAACATCTTCAATCATGCGCTGACGAATCAGCCTGGCTATGCCGTCAAGGCCAGCCTGGCGACAGATGCAATCAACGATCCGGCCTACGGTGCGAATACCTTCCTCGACTACGGATTGACGAACTCAGGGGGACGGCAGCTGCGCTTCCTTCTGAAGTACAGCTTCTAGACTGATCGTGAGCTTACAGAAAGGGCGCCTTCTCGGCGCCCTTCACTTTTTAAACCTTGAGATTCTCTCAATGCCCGCAGTGGTACGGGTGACCTGCGGAGATCGTCAGGGCGCGGTAGACCTGTTCCGCCAGCACCACTGCAGCGAGCTCGTGCGGCAGGGTGATGCGGCCAAACGAGAGCATCAGATGAGCGCGGCGGCGCGATTCCTCGGACCAGCCGCTGGCTGGACCGATCGCCAGCAGGATCTGTTGCTGGCCGGAGTCGCGCAGCTTCGTAAGAAAGGAGGCAATCTCTTCCGAGGTGAACTGGCGGCCCGTCGAGTCCAACAGGACGAGAAAGCATTCGGTCCTGCCCTTTCCTCGTTCGAGCCACGCGAACATGGACTCTTCCTCGGGGAAGTGGATCGATTCAACGGACGTGTAACGGCTGGCCCGCTCGACGTATTCGGAGATCAGCGTCGCGGCGGCGGAGGCTTTGGAGCGTCCGCCGCGCGCGGTGATTGCGCCGAGGTAGATGTTCATCGCGAACGGCTGGAGCGGGAAGATGTTGCCTTTTTACTCTTTGCAGGCGTCTTCTTTGCAGCCTTATTGACGGGCTTGGTAGCAGTTTTCTTAGCGGCCTTCGTTGCCGATTTAGCGACAGCCTTCTTTGTCGCCGGCTTTGCTGTTGTCTTTTTTACAGCCTTCTTTGCCGGGGCCTTCGCGGACGCCTTCTTCGCAGTCTTGCTTCCCGCGGACTTGCGGGTGGCGGCGATCTGGGCCTTTATTTCTGCGTTCAACTCTTCGACTGACAGCGTCGTCGCGGATTTGCGCAGACGCTCCAGGCCGTAAAAGGCGCGCTTTTCGGGCGAGAAGATGTGGACGATGAAGTCGACATAGTCCATCAGGATCCACTCGGCCTGGCGGCGGCCTTCGACGGAGTTCGGGTAGACGCCGAACTCGCGCTTGAGGCGAATTTCGATCTCGTCGGAGATGGCGACGTTCTGGCGATCGTTGGTGCCGTTGCAGATGAGGAAGTAGTCGGCAAGTCCGCTCTCGGCCGGGTCAAGCGCGAGGATGCGGATGTCTTCGGCTTTCTTATCTTCGGCGGCGGCTGCAGCGGCCAGCAGTAATTGATTGCTTTCGATTGAGGGCATGCGGCTCCTTATGTTCATGGTATCGGGTCGCCTGCGGGGATGCCAGCCTCCACGCAGGTTCAGGGCTCGCTGACGAGCTTCGCAGGTGGTTTGACGTCTGGGCCGACGGCCTCGCGATAGAGTCCGTGCTGCCGGATGTATTGGCTGACTGCGGGCGTAAGCAGTCCGGAGCATTCCTGCCCCGAGGCCAGCCGGCGGCGAAGCTCGGTGGCGGAGACCTCGTCATGCATGGTTTCGATGCAGTGGACGCGGCGGAGTTCTTCTGGACTGAGTTTGAGCGAGGAGAGATCGCTGAGAGGCGATCCCGGGCGGCTGATGACGATCCACTCGGCGAGCACGAGCAGGCGATGCGGCTCCTTCCACTGCGGCAGCGAAAGAAAGCTATCCGCCCCGACAAGGCTGAAGAGAGTGGCTGCAGGAAACCTCTGGTGCAGGGTCATCAGCGTATCAACGGTATAGTTCGGCGCTCCGTTGGGCCGGGGTGAGTCAATGAGCGACGGCTCGAACCGCTCATCTCCCTTGCAGGCGAGCCGCACCATCGCGAGCCGGTGCGCAAACGGCGTTGTGGAGCGGCCCTCCTTCAGCGGTTGAACCCCGACGGGTGCAAACAATACTTTATCCAGATGAAAGGCCTGAGCGGCCAGAGTGGCGGCGCCCAGATGTCCGCGATGCGGTGGATCGAAGGTGCCGCCGAAGAGAGCTATCCGCATGCCGGAAAGCTATCACACAGCGCGCCATTTCCTACCAAAGTCTTAAGACAAGGCCTGTGGTGAAGGTCTTGGCGCTAACGGACTGGCTGGAGACGGCGCTGTAGTCGAACTCAATCACCCGCCAGTCAAGGCGCGGTAGCAACGTGGTGTCCAGTCCGGCCAGCACCTGGTAGTTGAAGTGGTTGTTGGAAGTATGACCGTCGGTCTGAACGTTACCGACGCCTACGAGCCCTTCCACATAAGGGCGAAAGGGAAGAATAGGCGCCTTGAACGCAATGCGCGGCCCGGCTGCCCCGGTGTAGTAATGAAAGTTATCGCGCGAGAGGAACGACGCCCTCAGGTCACCCCCGATGCTGACGATGTTCGCAGCATAGCCGGTCTGCTTATACGCACCGAAGAGCGGACCATATGCCCAATTGGCTCCGCCGTTCGTAATGGAGGCGGCGCTGTACCCGGCATAGACAGCAATCTGCGCGCGAACGGGTGAGGGCGCGAGGAAAAGACAAAGAAGTGCAATCAGAAAAAGACGAAAACGAATCATGGGAGGGCCTCCCTGTCAGGGTACCGTTTCAAACGGTGGAATCCCGTGCATCCGCGCCGCTGTGAATCCGATCCATTAATTCGTTTGCTGCACCGGGCGCTACTTAGGTTGTCTGGACGTCGTTTTCCGTCTCCCGGCTTGCGGTCGCATTTCGTCACATTCCTCTTGACCACCTAGAGGAGATGGCGATACCTCTTGATAATCAAGAGGAGGGTCGTGAGGATGAACGATGAACCGACCGAACTGGTTCAGGGGACGCTGGACATGCTGATCCTGAAGACGCTGAGCCTGATGCCCATGCACGGCTACGGAATCGCAATGCGTATCGAGCAGATCAGCGAGGGCGCCTTCCGCGTCAATCCCGGATCCCTGCTGCCTGCGCTGAGCCGGATGGAGCGGGCCGGACGCCTGAAGGGAGAATGGAAGACGACAGAAAACAACCGCCGGGCACGCTACTACTCCATTACGGAGAAGGGCCGTAAGGCGCTCAAAGCCGAGACAACAACGTGGGGAAGGCAGATTGCAGCGATTCACAAGATCCTGGAGGCATAGCCATGGGATGGATGCGAAGCATTCGCGCCGGCGTAAGAGCGCTGTTCGACAAAAAGAGCCGTAATCGTGAGATCGAAGACGAGCTCGACTCGTATATGCACGAATGGAAAGAGGAGAGGGTGCGGCAGGGGATGTGCGTCCAAGATGCTGCGCGGGCAGCGAGCGCGAGAGGGGAAGCGTAATCTCGGTAAGGCCGCAGGTCTGGAACGCCGGGTGGGAGTCGTGGGCAGAACGTCTGTGGAGTGATGTGCGATACACCTGCGGCCGAGTGTCGCGGATGCCCGGATTGCTCTTCGTGCTGGTGCTTTCGATCGGAATTGGGATTGCGGCGAATGCGACCGTCTTTGCAATCCTCAGCAAGCTTGTCCTGTAGCCGCTTCCGGTGGGCAATCCGGACACGCTGCTCTCCATCATGCGGACGTTCGACCACGGGCAGTGCTGCAATAACCTTCCCGCTCCCGTCATCCGCGACGTCAAGAGCATGAGTCAGACCTTCGCTGACATCGCTGCGTACGATGAGCTGGTTCAGGCGTCGATCGGCGGCGGTACGGAGCCTCAGCGCATCTGGGGACAGGCGACCAGCCCGAACTTCTTCGATGTGACGCGAATGACCATGGCCGCGAGGCGCGGTTTCGCAGGCAATGAAGAGAAGGCGACAGTGATCGTGCTTGGGTACCGGCTCTGGCAGAAGATGCTTCAGGGCGATCCTCAGATCTCGGGTAGGCAGATCCAGGTCTCCAGTCATGTCTACACTGTAGTGGGTGTAGCTCCGAAGGGGTTCCGTGGGCTCGATCAGATCCTCTATCCGCAGTTCTGGGTGCCGTTGGGTAATCTGGGCGAGTTTACGGCGAACTCTCCCAGCCAGGATTCGCGAACGACGCAATGGCTGCGCGTCCCTGGAGGCAGCAATCCACGCCGTCGATTCATCGCTTGCGGTCTTCAAGGTGCAGACGATGGAGGAGCATATTCACAATGCACTGTTCCCTCGCGCCTGATGGGGACGCTGTTTACGGTATTCGGGGTCGCAGGAGTTCTGCTGGCATCGATCGGGCTCTATGGAGTGATGAGCTATTCGGTAAACCAACGCACTAGAGAGATTGGGATCCGCATGGCACGGGGTGCCAAAGCATCGCAGGTGCAGGCAATGGTGGTCCGCGGCGGTCTGCGGTTGGTGTTGATGGCGACGGTGCTTGGAATTCCGCTGGCGTTTGCTTCAGCCCGACTGACTGGGAGTTTGCTGTATGGCGTGAAGCCGTGGGATGTAGAGACCTTCACTGCGGTGCCCGTTTTCCTCACCGCAATTTCGCTGCTTGCGTGCTGGATTCCTTCACGGAGGGTATCTCTGGTCAACCCCATGGAAATGTTGCGAAGCGAGTAGCTCCTCCGGCCTGGGAATGTCGACTCGAAGCCTGCAGTTTCAAAAAGTACGACCATGGCGCGCCGTCCTCAGAGCGCGCCATGGAAATTATCTCTCTAGACCTTTGTTGCATCGCCCCTGCAACCAGAATGGCCACATTTGCACATGATCTCCGTGGTTCCCTTGGTGCTCTCACAGTAGGTGCTGCAGTAGTCTTCACCCTTTTGCGTCATACAGCTACATGCGGGGTGGGCACATTTCTTTGGATCGCTCATTCATTTACCTCCATCGAGGATTAGCGTACTCAGGGGTTGGATGCAGGTTCGTGAACAGGTGTTGGGATGGGCAGAAAGTCCGTTGCAGAGGTGCAAAAAAAACGCCCCGCTGCGCAAGACGCGAGCGGGGCAAGGAGTGCAGACGGAAAGTCGTGTGGTGGCTTAGAAGAGATACTTCACCGCAAGCTGCAGCTCGCGATTGTTGATCCTGGTCGACGAGATCTGCCCGAAGGCAGAGTTGGTTGGCGAATAGGAGGAGTTGGGGTTTGAGAACTGGGGCGTGTTAAGGGCGTTGAAGGCCTCAAAGCGCACCTGTAGATTGTGCGAGTCCGCATACGGCATGACGAAGTTCTTCATGACGGAGACGTTCACCGTCTTTACCCCCGGACCTACGAGGTAGTTGCGTGGAGTGTTGCCAAAGGCGAAACCGCTCAGGCTAAATGCGTTCCGGTTGTACCAGCCGTTGATAGCTGACTTGCGGGCGATGTACGGATTGACGCCAGTAAGATTGGGCCGCTGCCAGGGATTGTCCACGTTCTGCGAGTCGGTGCTCTGGGTAACGTTGACGGGATTGCCTGTAGCAAGGCTGATCAGTCCATTGAGTGTCCAGCCGTTCGCACCCAGGCCTGCCAGCCTGCTCTTTGCAAAGTCTGGCAGACGATAGACGTAGGCGACGACCAGATTATGCCGCTGGTCCGCAGTTCCCGACGCCCACTCGTGTGGATGGCGAACGTCCTGACAGGTGCAGCCGCCGGTGTTGGTGGAATTGCCCTGGTTGTCGAACATGTGTGACCACACGTAGGAAGCGGTGATATTCGAGTGAGCGTTGACTCTCCACTCGAAATGCTCCTGCAGGGCGTTGTAATTGGAAGCGCCGGTGAAGTCGAGCGCGCGGATACGGGCGAAATTTGGATACGGCCGCCGCGGCTGGATGGTTCCGGGACCCGGTTGTGGCGAGTTGAAGTACTGAATGCTGGTATCGAGATCCGAGCCCTTGGTCCCTACATATGAGGTGGTCAGTACCGCCCGGCCGAACTGCTGCTCGATGGTCGCGTTCCAGGTTTGGATCATCGCATCGGGACGCCGGCGATCGGCTGGCATGGTCACCACGTTGAAGAAGGGCGGATTAGGATACAAAGCTGAAGGAACCGGTGTCTGGATTGTCGCCACAGGCCCCAGCGTGGGATTGGTGATGGTCAGGGATCCGGCAGTGGGCGGATTCAACTGCATGATGTTGATGTTGTCGAACTGACCACCGTAGTAGGTAATGCCGTAGCCTCCACGGATGACGGTGGTAGGGGTGGCGCTGTAGGCGAATCCCAGTCGGGGAGCGATGTCCTTGTAGGTGATGGACCAGACGTTGTTCAGGCGTTGTCCAGGTGCGGGCGTCAGCACGGGAGGAGTCTGGCTGAAGTCCAAGGTGCGGGAGACGTTGTTAATATCTACAGGCGGGGCGTAGATCTCGTAACGGATACCCAGATTGAGAGTCAGCTTATCATTGACGCGATAGTTGTCCTGGAAGTACTCGGCAGTTCTCCACTGGCGAGCCGCTGTAATGGGCACGCCCTCGGGCGTGACGGATGTACGCGGAACACCAAGCATGAAGTCAGCAGGAGCGAAGCCAGTCATGTCACCGGTGAAGCTCTGCTGGCCAAAAGGCGTGTTGTTGGTGGTGGCGTTACCGGCGACCTTGCGGATATCAGCACCAAAGAGCAGAGTGTGCTTGCCCTTGGTCAGGGTGATGTTATCGGCCACCATGAAGGTTCGGCTATAGTCCAGATTCGACGCCGCTCGCGAGTCACCCATTCCCAGGTAATTGGAGATCGTCAGAAGAGGGAACCCTTCTTCATTCCTGCTTAGCGGTCTGCCGTTTGGGCCTCCGACAAGGAATCCGTTGATCCCCAGTGACTCAATGGTGAAGTCCGTGCCCGTGCGCACGCTGAGCTGCTTGACGTGCTCCATGTTCACCCCTGCGCGAACCTCGTTAACCAGTGAGGGTGAGAAGACATGGATGTACTGCAATGCAGCGTTATGCATCGGGTACGTTCCGGTGTAGCGGAAGTTGGGATTCACATCAGTATCCGGGAAATTCCGATTGCTGTAGATGTAGTGGATAAAAATGGAGTTGTGATCGTTGAAGCGGTGATCGAGCCGGCCAATGTACTGATTGTTGGATTGATTGCCGATGCTGACACCCGCATAATTAAATCCGCCGGCGAAGCTGCCATTCGGCAGCGGCATATAGCTATCGATGATCTTCTTCGAGACTGCATTCACCGGGATTTGATTGTTCGCATAGGTTCCGCCCGTATAGGGGTTCTTTAGTGGGGTCGAGAAGGATGAAAAATCTCCATTACGCTGCGCCGGTGTAAGAACGTTGGCCAGCGACGGGATCTCGGCGATAGAACGGAGACCTTCGTAGCTGGCAAAGAAGAACGTTTTGTTGCGGAAGATAGGTCCGCCCAGGGTAGCGCCAAACTGGTTCTGCTTGAGGGCGTTCTTTTTGAGCGGAGCCTTGCGGTAGTAGTTGCGGGCATCGACCGCGTCGTTGCGAATGAACTCAAACGCACTGCCGTGAAATGCATTAGTTCCGCTCTTCAACTGCACGTTGATGTTGGTACCGGCGGAGAAGCCATACTCTGCAGAGAAGTTGCCGGTCTGTACGCGAAACTCCTCAATAGCATCGACCGAAGGGTAGTTGTTGACGTAGGCCGAACGCGTGTTGGTCATAACGATGCCATCGACCTGCACGGCTCCCCAGTCGCCGCGCCCGCTGTTAGAGGCGATGGTCGATCCTGCAGTGGACGAGGAGTGGTTGTCCGGATTCGAGACGCGGACGCCTGGCGTAAGCACCGCCAGATCATTGAACTTGCGCCCGTTGAGCGGAAGGTTCACCGTGCGATTGGTATCGACCGTTGTTCCGAGCGACGCATTCTCGCTCTGCAGCAGCGGCACGGCGGCATTCACCTCGACAGTCTGCTGGGTCCCGCTAACGGACATGGCAACGTCAAGATGAATCTGTTGCGAGAGAGCCAGCTGGATCCCGGTTCGCGTCGCAGGGGCAAAACCCGCAGCGTTGACGGTGACGGTGTAGACGCCGGGTACAAGATACTGCACGCGATACTGGCCATCCCCTGTGGTTTTGACAGTTTTTTCCTGCCCCGTCGCCTCGGCATGGACCACCACCGTAGCATCAGGAATGACCGAGCCTTGCGGGTCCGTAACCGATCCGAGAATGGAGGTATCAACGGTTTGACCGAACAGAGTCGAGCTAACGAAGAAGACGAATAGAAGAAACAAACAGCCGTGCAACCTTCGCATAAAGCCTCCGAAAAGCGTAAGGACGTCCTTTGGGCTCCACCGGGGTGTAGCCGCTGACACTGCGTTGAGTTGTAGGTGCTCTGATGGGGAAACGATTTACGTTCTTGGTGACCAGATTAAAGACCGGAACCCAAAACACGTCTTATGACATTTGCCTTAAAGATCCATGAGGATTTGAAAAATATCTTCCACGCGGAAGACGTTAACGCATTGTTGCGAGTTATGCAATAGGTATTTCGTACTTCACAAGGGCAAGAAATTTTGCGCTGGGGAAAGGCACGCCGATTCCGGAGAGAGTTAGCGCCTATTGCGTCGCGCAGATGCTGCAGGCGGAGGGTAGGCCCGTTTGATCTCTTGCGCTGCCTGCTCGTTGAGCTGTTCCATCACAACAGGACGATGCTCACGGACCGCGGCAGCAATGGCATACTTCAGCGCGTCCAATCCTTCACCGGTAACTCCGGAGATAGGATAGATGGGCATCTTGCGACGTTTTGCGTAGGTGGTCAGCTTCTTGAGCTTGTCCGGATTCGCAACGTCGGCCTTCGACGCTACGATGATCGTTGGGCGCTTCGGAAGCGCGGGATCGAAGCTGGCAAGCTCCGCGGTGATGACCTTAAAGTCCTCGACAGGATCGGGGCGGCCGCTGGCGTCAGAGATATCGACCAGGTGAACGATCACGCTGGTACGCTCGATATGTTTAAGGAACTGGATGCCCAGGCCGGAGCCAAGGTGCGCGCCTTCAATGAGGCCGGGGAGATCGGCTACCGTGAAGGACTGCTCGTGCGGCCAGTCACCCACCTTGACGACGCCAAGGTTTGGTTCGAGTGTGGTGAAGGCGTAGTTTGCGATCTTGGGCCGAGCGGCAGAGAGCCGCGAGATCAGCGTGGACTTGCCGACATTGGGATAGCCGACCAGGCCCGCATCGGCCAGCAGGCGAAGCTCCAGCCGCAGGCGACGCTCTTCGCCGGGGCGGCCCAGTTCATGCTCGCGCGGAGCCTGATGGGTGCTGGTCGCAAAATGCTGGTTGCCGCGTCCGCCCCGTCCGCCTCGCGCCACGACGATCGTCTCATTCGGGCGCGTAAAGTCGTGGATCAGCTCGCCGGTGTCTTCGTCATAAACCAGCGTACCGACAGGTACCTTCAGTAGAAGAGGCTCTCCGGAGTGGCCGGACATGTTGGAACCCATGCCATGCTCGCCGCGTTCCGACTTATGTTCCGGGTTGAAGCGAAAATGCACCAGCGTGTTATGGCTGAGGGACGAGGTCATGAGAATGTCGCCGCCATGCCCGCCGTCGCCTCCCGACGGGCCTCCGCGGGGGACGAACTTTTCGCGTCGAAAGGCCATACAGCCGTTGCCGCCGTCGCCGGCTTTGATGCGGATTTTTGCCTCGTCAATAAACATTCAGATTCAGTTTACAGGGCCTGCTTACGATACGAGCTGATCGGCGAGGTCTTTAACCTGGCGAACCCACCAGAACGTCACCCGGCGAACGCCACTGATAACAACTTCTCCGAATCAACCTTCACTACAATCCTTCTGCAGGCAGGCCCGGAACGCGAACTCAAACTCCGCCTATAGCTCAAGGCAGGCCCACCTGACCATCCAGACTATGTTCTAAGCACGGCTGCATCAGCTTCATTGCCCGGCGGCTTCGGCTGTCGCCTCTTTTTATTTCGATACGGGGGCTACATCCTTTAGGGACTTTTCTCTTTTCCATCGCTTTGATTAGTCTGCGACTGTCTCCCGGAACGCGTCGCCGGTTCGAGAGACAGACCACTTCTGGAGAGGCAATGTACGTCCGCTGTTCACGGGTTGGAGTCAGATGGATCTCTCTGGATATGCCACGATGCAGACTGCTTTTCCTGCTTGTTTGCATGCAGCTGACAGGATTGCTCGTTCTACATGCACAAACCACGGTCGCAGGCACGGTTCAGGGGACCATCATTGATCCAGCGAAGGCAGCTGTTACGAACGCAAGCGTGACCCTCAATGATTCTTCCCGCGGGCTGGTCTTCTGGACAAGGAGCGATCGTTACGGAGCGTTTGTCTTCGCGCGGATTCCCGCCGGGTCTTACACGGCGACAATCCGTTCGCCGGGATTTGCGGCGCTGACAATGAGCCAGGTCCAGGTGGAGGTCGGTGGAATCACACCTCTACACCTGTTGATGACACCGGCGTCTGTCCACACCAGCATCACGGTTGTTGAGAATGAACCGGAAGACGCTAGCCTCGACCCTCCTGAAGAAAGCGTGATCACACGTGTAATCAACGCGAACGAGCTGCAGACTCTGCCCGTAGCTGGCCGCAGATGGCAGAGCTTTGCTCTCTTGACCCCCGCGGCCAACCAGGAAGACGAAGGCAGCGGCGATTTACTCAGTTTTAGAGGGCTTGCTGTTACGCAGAACAGCACAACCATTGATGGCGTCTCTGACGATCAGAACTTTCTTAGTGTGCCGCGCGGTATGTCCACGGCAGAAGACGACAAGGATGATGCCCAACTCAGCGGAGTCGAATCTGGAGGCGCGAGGCGCACGGCGGCCTCATGGAGACGTCGTGGCGCGTCCTACACCTTCTCGCAGGAAGCTGTTCACGAATTCCGAGTCAATACGCAAAACTACTCAGCCCTGTATGGGCGTGGCGCTGGCGGTTCGATTGCGACCGTCTCGAAGAGCGGAACCGATCAGCTGCATGGCTCGGCCTTCTACACGGCGCGGTCAAGCACGTGGGCGGCTACCAATCCCTTCTCGATTGCGACCAGCTATCTCGACCGCGTGGTCAGCAGCAAAGTCCTCAAGCCTCACGACCTACGGCAGCAGTTCGGGGGGACTCTGGGAGGAGCGCTAGTTCCCCAACGGCTCTTCTACTTCTATGCATTCGACCGGCAGCGGCGCGGCTTCCCTGCTATCGGCGCGCCAGGCGACCCGGAGTTCTATCGCCTGACTCCGATGCAGAGCGCTCTACTGGCAAATCGCGGTGTCACGCCTGCGAAGGTGAATGCGGCCCTCAACTACCTGAGTGGGCTTACCGGCAGGGTCGATCGCCGAGACGACCAGACAATCAACTTCATAAAGCTGGATTGGCAGGCGGGGCGGCGCCATCGTCTAAGCGTCCAGTACAACCGTCTGCGCTCCGCCGCACCTGCGGGAGTGCGAGGAGCGCCCGTAGTGGATCGTGCTGCTGCCAGTTTGGGTAGCAGCTATGTACGGTTGGACACTGTCGCAGCACGATGGACGTGGACGCTGTCATCGCACCTGAGTAACGAAGTTCGCTTCGCCTACGCGCATGACCTGCAGTATGAGAAGGCACAACAGCCACTGCCGCAGGAGCCCGCCGTTGGCCCCGGAGGTTATGTTCCGCAGATTTCTATCGGGCCGTCCGGATTGACCTTTGGCACTCCCGCCGGTGTTGGCCGCAGCGCGTACCCTGACGAAGACAGACTGCAGTTCGTAGATAGTCTCAGCTGGTCTTTCGGGCATCATCTTATTCAAGCCGGTCTCGATGTAAGCCTTCTCCACGACATTGCCAATGCGCTCGATAACACGGTGGGTACCTTCCACTACGACAGTGGAACCACTAATGGCCATGCGGGTGGTCTGGTCGATTGGATCACCGATTACACCTTCGACGTACATGCGTATCCTAACGGGGGATGCCCTTCGATCTTCGCAGCGAGACACAATTTCTGCTTCCGTTCCTACACGCAAAACTTCGGAGAGCAGAAGCTCCTGTTCCGGACCGCAGACTGGGCAGGTTTCATAGACGACAACTGGCGTGTGCGACCCGGCCTAAGCATTCGCGTTGGACTCCGCTATGAATATGAGCTGCTTCCCTTTCCTCAGTATCCCAATGCCGCTCTCGATGGGATATTCGGCGAGTGGGGGTCGACCGGAGTGATACCCGAGGACCGAAATAACTTCGGTCCGCGCCTAGGGCTTGCTTGGGCTCCCTTCGGCGCTGGAAAGGGTGTGCTGCGCGTCGGATACGGAATCTACTATGGCAGGCTTCCGGGAGCTACCGTGCAAAGCGCTCTCGTCAACACGGCACAGACTTCCTCCTCCACGCATATCAGCATCACCCCCAACACCATTACAACGTGTCCTCAGGTTGCGAATCAGGGCTTCGGCTATGTGTGCAGCTATACGTCTGTTCCAACTTCAGCAGTCACCTCAACAACCTCGGCCACTATCTTCAGTCGGCGGTTCCGCATGCCTATGGTGCAGCAGGGCAGCGTTGGAATTGAACGCCAGGTGGGTCATGGATTCGTAGCCGGCGCGACATATCTCTTCAACCTTGATCGTCAGCTCGCCGGAGCAGTCGATCGCAACATCTCTCCCACGGCACAGATGAGGACCTTTATGGTGCAGGGCGGACGGGGCGTCACCGGAGTGCAGGACGGTGAGCTCTTCGCAATCCCCGTCTACACGGCGCGCCTAAGCGATCACTACGGCCCCGTGACGGTGGTCAACTCCGGCATCAACGCGAGCTACAATGCCCTGACCTTGGAAGCGCGCCGCAGAAGCAGTCACGGACTGGAGTTTCACTTCTCTTGGACCTGGTCCAAGGCGATCGACCAGGGACAGAACGCCGGAGCCTCCCCTCAGACCAACTCGCAATTCGATCCATTCACTGTGCAGTACGACAAGGGGCTCTCGCGGCTCAATTTTCCCCACAAGATTGTGGCCAGCGCTGTCTGGCAGCCGCGTCTGCGAAGCACTCAGGAGTGGGTCTCGCGGCTCACCAACGGCTGGAACATCTCGGGCATCTTCTATGAGACGAGCGGGAGGCCCTACAGCTACGAGATCTTCGGCGGAACTCGCCTGACGGGCGGCCGCGAGAGTATAAATGGCTCCGGTGGAGCGGTTTATCTTCCCACCGTCGGAAGGAATACGTTGCGCCTGCCTGATACCAGCCGCATTGACCTTCGCGTTTCCCGCCTGGTTTGGGCCGGCGAACACCTCCGGATACGGGCAATCGTGGAGGCGTTTAACGTTGCAAACCATGTAAGCTACACCGGCGTACAGCAGCGTGCCTTTCTGGTGGGAGTTCCCGCCTCAAACGGGGTGACCCCGCTCATCTATCAGGATGCGCAGACCATCTCCCAGGAGGGATTGAACGTGCGGCCGTTCGGAATCTACACGGCATCTGCGGCAAACAATACTCGGGAGCGGCAGATACAGATCGGCCTGCGGTTGGATTTCTAGGCGTTTTCCGATCTCTGCCGAGCGGCGTCATATGGTCGATTCTTTCCCGCAGCCCGGCTCTTTCTTCTTGATCGTCCTCTGTACCTTACCTAAATTGGTTACGCCTGCGTTCCGTCTGTTTTGTATCTCTTTGTATTGACGTGACATGAAGACTGTCCATGTAGACGGGCGATTGTGGCCCTTGGTTTGCATCCAAATAAGGCAGAGGAGAGTGCCACGGAGAGAAGCCCAGCGATGGACCGAAGGACAGCACTCGTTTTGGACGAGAAAGAAAATCACGATCGCGCAGTGAACCGATTCCACTCCTTGTGTGACATGCATCGTATTGCCTGCGGCGAACCGGGAAGTCTTCGCGAATTCGTAACCGCACTGAAGCAGGACCGCCACTTCGCTATGGACTTCTGGGCCATGGTGGGCGATCTGAGTGCACGGGAGCGAGGTACGTTGAGCGACGATGAGATGCTGGCGATGATCGTCAAAGGATCGTCGGGAAGGACGGTCTTCGAGCTGCCACTGAGCGACAAGGTAGCCACGGCGGAGCTTAAGAACATGTTCGCCGGAGTTGACGTCGATGCTCCATCGATGGAAACGTCTCCAAGCGTTCCTCCAGCAAAGCCACTGGGAGAGCCCACCGCCGGGGCAGAAGTGGTGCGCCCGGAAGACGCCGCGCCCCGTACCGAGCCAGCGAGTGCTACTGTCGCCGAGACACAGCGCTCGGTAGAAGAGGCATTGCGGCGCCTGGAAGAGACCAGCCGGGAGCTGCGTGATCAACTGGCTGCGCTGGCCGCGATCGACAAGGTCAACGCTCAGACGGAAGTTGTAGAGCCTTCCGGTTCCCGTGCCAAACAGGGCGGCTCGGTGCCGGTAGCCAAAGAGGTGGCATCACCCACCCCAACAATTCACCGGCAGTCAGAAGCAATGCCGACAGCCACAGCAGCACCCGCTGCGGGGGTGGCCGAATCTTTAGCCATGCCCTCCGAAGAAGCGGTCATCGCGCCCCGCAGATCACCGCGAATCCTCGAGGAGCGTGAAGCCTTTGCTCCTCCCCAGTTCAGCATGCTTTCGCATCGAGGCTTTCAACTCCGGGAGACCGACGACGACCCTTCCATCCCCGTGCCCTTATCCGAGTACGCGGAAAGCACTTCGCGGAGCATCGGGGCCGGAACCATCCTGCTGCTGGTGCTGCTACTGGCATTCGGTGTAGCAGCCATCGCTCTCCACCTGGGCTACGGCCGCCATCAGCTTGCGGCGGCAAAGGCGGCGGTGCTCACCAAGATAGGGCTGTTTGGCGAAGAATTGCATGACGTAGCGTCCCCCATTCCTTCTGCCGGCAATTCAGCCGGTGCTCAACCGCAATCGGTGTCGCCTTCAAGCACGAGACCAGCGGGACCGCACCAGACGCCGAGCAACCAGACGCAGCTGCCCCAATCGCCTCAGCAGAGCGCCTCCATGGCGCGAGAGCCCACTGGCCACCCGCATCCGGCGAGCGATGTTGACGTCGGTGCCACAGCACGTCCAGATGCAATGCCGGCCGATCCGGGTGCCGTGCGCGTTCCCGGCCCCGTCATGCAAGCCAATCTGCTATCGTCGCGGGTACCCGTCTATCCTGAGAAAGCGCGCAGCAGGGGTATCCAGGGTCCTGTCGACCTCGAGGTTGTAATCTCAAGTACGGGCGCTGTTCAATATGCGCAAGCCATTTCGGGCGATCCTCAGTTGCGAGCGGCAGCAGAAGATGCCGTTCTGAGGTGGAGGTATAAGCCGTATCTTATTAACGGAACCGCTGTGCAGGCGGTTACGCAGGTGCGGGTCAACTTCCGTCTGCCATAGCACTCAGCTTTGCAACAAAAAAAAGAGCCCCTAAAACGGGGGCTCTTTCTGTCGTCGCGTTACTTCTTCGCCTGGTTACTTCACTCCCTCTCGCAACAGTGCATCTGCCGACCACAATACCGGCGCCTGCCCGTGGAAGTCACCGGTTCGGCGCTTGCGCTGGTAGTAGTACTCAAGCGAGTCCTTCTTGCCGGTACCTTCGCAAACCTGTGTCACGTCGTAGTTCTGGTCGACATAACCCACAACGGCAATCCACGCCTTGCGGGCCGCCGGTCCATAGGTCTTTGCATCCAGCCATCCATGTTTGACTCCGCTAATCATTCCGAAGGCGAACATGGCGGAACTGGAGCTCTCAGGCCACGCATCGTCCTTGTCAATGAGTTGCCGCCACATTCCATCCTTGCCCTGGTACTTCAACAGCGAGCTCATCATTAGCTTGTATCCCTTCATGATGCGCGCGCGGTCAGGGTGATTCTCCGGGAGCTCGCTCAGCATCTCAGCCATTCCCGCAGCAACCCATCCATCTCCGCGACCCCAGAAGTACTTCACATCGGGCGCGTGGTAGAAGAGACCGTTCGGCTGCTGCAGTTTATCCAGATAGGCCACCATCTCCTTGGCGTCACGATCCAGATACTTCTTGTCTCCGGTCGCCCGATAGGCCTCAAGCTGCAGCATCGTAAGCATGTACATGTCATCGATCCAGAAGCGGGTTTCGGCGGATAGCCCATCCGGCTGCGGATTCTCCCACTGACGGTCGGCCCACCACACGCCCTCCTTGAGGAACTTCGGGTCTTTGGTCTCGCGGGCAATCTCGAGCGGAACGACGCCGAAGATGGAATCATCAACGTGGTGACGAACCGGGCGGCGTGCCTCCTCGGCTCCACCAGGCATCAGGGGCTCAAACTTTTTGATCAGCGCATCGCGTAATGCGGTGTCATGTGTCAGCTCAGCAAACTGCAGAGCACCGTACCATGTGCATACCTCGGAGTAATGAATGGTCTTGGTGTATTGATGTGGGCTGGTGACGAAGTGATCGGCCAAATGCTTGCCGACCTCCTCAGGACTGGTTCCCGCAGGCCAGTTCGTAAAGTAGCTCTCCTGCGCAACTCCAGTCGCGGCCATCGAACACACAAGCAAAAATCCGGCAAATACACCTTTCAGCGACATTCCATTCCCGTCCTTCCATAGCTCAGGTTTTGCGTCCGGCTCATTCTAAATAGCCTGGCATACGCCTGCCTATATCGTTCAGGAAATATTTTATCTTTTGAAAACGTAACCCGTGCCATAGCTCACCTTCGCCTTCGCGCTCTGCCATACTTCCTTAATGACCAGCAAGCCAGCATCCGCTTCCGGCCAGCCGCTGATCCCTTGGGAGATGGAAACGATAGCGGCTATTTCAACCCCTCCCGGGCGAGGAGGCATCGGAATTGTTCGCCTCTCCGGAAGTGATGCGAAAGCGATTGCAGAGGGCATGGTGCTGCTTACGCGATCGCTGGTCCCGGGCCGGGTTCGCTTCGGCCGTATAGTAGACCTCGACAGTGGAGATGTAATGGACGAGGTCGTCGTTACGTTCTTCGCCGCTCCTCATTCGTATACGTCTGAAGATACAGTTGAGATCGCGATGCACGGATCGCCTGTGCTGCTGGAATATGCGCTCGAGCGTGCCCTTCAGGCGGGAGCACGCCTCGCCGAACCTGGCGAATTCACGCAACGGGCTTTTCTCTCCGGGCGTCTCGACCTCACGCAGGCTGAGGCCGTTCGGGACCTGATTGATGCAACGACGCTCCACCAGGCGCGCGTCGCCGCACGGCAGATGGGTGGATCGCTCTCCCGCAGAATAGGCCCCATAAAAGAACAGCTGATTGCATTGATCGCGGGGCTCGAAGCCGGCGTGGATTTCGCTGAAGACGACATCGATACGATGTCCGCTAACGATATCGCGAAGAGTCTCACTTCCATCGCAGCTCCTTTGCATGAGCTTGAAAGCAGCTTTGCCTATGGGCGGCTCGTGCATGATGGTCTTCGACTTGCCATCGTGGGTCGACCCAACGTCGGTAAGTCTTCGCTATTTAACCGATTGGTGGAGCGAGACCGCGCTATCGTAACCCCGGTCGCCGGAACCACCCGCGATCTCGTGACCGAAAGAGTTGCTATTGAGGGTATTCCCGTCGAACTGATCGATACCGCGGGTCTGCGGGAAACCAGTGACGAAATAGAAACGATCGGAATTGCCAAGTCACGCGAAGCAATTGCAGAAGCCGATCTTGTCCTGATGGTGATCGATGGAGCTTCGCCCCAGGTGCACCCTGAAGACGCAAAGACGCTGGCAACCGTCACCGGAAGACAGGTACTGGTGGCCGCTAACAAGCTGGATCTCGGTGCAGCCGAGCTGGACTTGCCACAGGGCATTCCGGTGGTGAGAACCTCGGCGATAACCGGAGAGGGTATTCGCCAGCTGCGAAGCTCGATCCTTGGGATTGCGACGGACGGCGCATCCGGCCAGGAAACTGCCGTCATCACTAATCTGCGCCAGAGGCAGGCTGTGACAGAGGCTATCGCGGCACTTCATCGCGCAAGCGAGGCGGCTGATGCCGGCTTGCCACATGAGGTTCTGCTGGTCGATCTTTACCACGCTCTCGCTGCGCTCGATCGCCTCACAGGCGTCACCACGCCCGATGACATACTTCAACTCATCTTTTCCACCTTCTGCATCGGAAAATAGAGCGACATCGGCGTCACGCTCCGGCCCAGGCAGAAGTATGGCCAATCTCTACCGTGAATTGCTCTGGCGAATCGGCGCAGATGAACATAACTAGGTTCCTCGACTCTCGTTCAGGCAACCGTATCTTCTACAGCCCAGACCCAAAGCTCATTCTGCAATGTCCGAACCTCCAAGTCATGGCGATGGAGTTAAGATCGCGGCAAATGCCCTATTTAATCAGGCGCAGCACGAAGTACGGGAAGCTCCGGCCACGCACCCTGGCACGTGTGATCGAGTCGGATTGCGTGTGAGCCTGCGTTGCGCAGAGGCAGGAAGCGCCTACTTTCGCAATACGCTGCATACAACTTTCGTGAATTGCGGCTGACGAAATCGCCCGGTATTTCTAAAGCCAGCAGCGTAGATACGAACACTGAAATAGGTGAGAACGTTTGAAAGCCCTACTTGTTTTCCTGCTATTTCTGAACGCCCTTGCCTCCCATAGCCAGACCGTCGTAGTCCAGACTCAGAATGGATTACAAGGCGTCCATAATTCGGGCTACAGTGCTTACGGCTATCCGTGGTCCGCGTTAGCAGGTTCGGATCGCGAGCAATATGTTTCCGTCTTTGCAGAGGTCGACCCGATTACCGCGTGGGCTGGTAACGGATCGACCATAACGTTTACCGCGAATAATCATCTGTCCGCGAACGACGTTATCTCCATCAATGGCGGTACTTCGCCGGGATGGCCGTTCAACTGGAAGATCTACGAGGTCATCTCGGCTACCCCGACAAGCTTTACAGTCAGCGACGGGAATGTCGGGAGCGGCAGCGAAGCCACTGCGACGGTGTCCAAACGCAGCGGCGCAGGATTCAGCTCTCTAGGAACCTGGGAAATCGTAAATACGGTTGGAACAAGTGAGACCTACAAGCTCTATACCCAGGACGGTACTCAAGCGACCAACTTCTCCACTCATCCAATTCTCACTGGAGCGCCGCAGTTCATTAACTTCGTAGTGGGGCCGACCCCCGGATCCTGCTTCACCACGGGTACGCTCGCGACGAATGATTTCGCTATCCACTCCTCAATCGAATTCGACATTCGATTCACGTCCGCAGACGATTCTTCAAAAACCGGAAGCTACCATTATGTGGTGTGCGCCAATGGCGCCGGAACCGGATACGCAGGCGTGGCTCACGTTAGTCCCGGATATCGACAGGTCTTCAAAGACCGGTACATACCTCTTGCAGGTCAGGTGTTCGGAAATACAAACCAGATGATCGACTGGACCATCGTGTCATCTCCGGCGGGTGGAAACGCACAGCTTCTGTATTCGACCTACCCTCAACCTGTCTTCTATTCGGGTAGCGTCCCGGGACAATATGCCATTCGCGGCTGTCCCCATGTCGATCACTCTGCCGGCGCATGCGATGAGCTAGCCATCTGGGTTTCCCCAAACACCCCACCGTCCGGAAACACGGACAAGGTGGAGCAGGTACCCTGCGACGTCGACACTGTAATGAATCCTGCAACGGTCATCGATATCGGTCCTTCTCAGGCATCCCCGGATCTGCTGTCCATTCCCAATAGCTATACCGCGCCTCTTCTCATTCGTGTCCACAATGATGGACAGGACGGAAGTCCGACCGTTTATCACAATCAACTTCAAGTGAATGTACCCAGTTCCGGAAGTTGGGACGATCGTCATCCTGCGGTGCTGCTCTGTGGTGTTCCCAACCCTCGCACAGGAGAGTTGCCAATCATCGATGGGGATAATGCAACAACCAACTCATGGACCAGTCCCTATATTGTTGCGCCGTACGGCTTGGTTTCGTTCAATGGGATCAACGCTGGGCCATCAGTTAACGACGGTCGCGTCAAGCCATTCCACCATGTGACGGTGTCCGGGCTGCACATCCGTAATGTCACCGACGGATTCTCCTACTTCGACCAAAGAGGCGCTTCGGGAAGCTGGGGAGGGTCCATGGGATTTCGTCCGTTTGGAATTCAGTACTGGTCCGTCATTGGAACTCACGCCGAGAACGTTGCGACTCCCTATTTCGACGACTGCAATACGCAGGTAAGTGGATGGTCGGCTTGTACGCTCGACACCTTCTACGAGGGCAATCATGGGGAGGGCTATGGAAGAAGCGGAACATATACCGAGCACATGTTCTACCTCCAGGCATTCCGTGACACCTCGATGCTGAACCTTCAAGACGGAGGTGTCCCCGGGGACCTCGGAACGGGGTGCTTCTCCGACCGGGGTACGCGCAGCTTCCACATGTACAGTCGCTGTGTACCTACCGGAAACCACAGTACGGGAACCGTAGGTGGTGGTCACTCTGAGATACAGGATGCCTATAACTACGTCCTTCCGGATGAGTTCTGGGGCTATCAGGGCTCGCGCAACTGCTATACAACTTATTCCACAGCGCCGGGATGCGCTGGTGCATTCGGAGGAGAAGACTGGTTCGCCGCGCTAACCGAGGAACACAGCAACTCTGATTTCGTGATCGGGAACTATTACTACAATGCGACCGGAGGCGGGTCCAAATACTTCAGCATTTCTACCACGCATAATACAACCGGCATCGATAACTCTTCTCAGGCCTTCTACGCCTACAACACTCTGCTCTACTCTCCGACCGCATTGTCCGATGGCGGAGCCTTGTGGGAGGATTTGCGTCTAGGCCCGCAGGAACGATTTACCGATTCGAATGTTCCGGTGACCTGGCCGCGAGCGCAAATCCAGAACAACATCATTCCCTGGAAAGACAACACAAGCTGCGCCTATCGATGCTCAACTCTTAGCATCTCTGGTCACTCGCAGCTGACATTCGGGGCAAATCTGATCGCGCCGGGACAGGTCACCGTTGCTTCCGATATCCGGCCAACCGGATGGATGGCAGGAGGAATCTTCCATAACGGAGTCAATACCTCGTGGAGCTACTTCGATCCAGGAGACATTTTCCCGATCAATCGCTTTCTGGGCGGTTTCAATACCAGCAATTTCATTGCGTACAATCTTTTCCCGATTGATTCGAGCACGGGAGTCACGCTTCCCGGATCCAACTCCGTAGGAGCAGCATTGCCTCTGGCCGGAGAACTCGCATACTATCCTCCCCGCTTCAATCCGGTCACAGCCAATCTCGATCCATTTGTACTGCGTACGGACCTGACGACCCTCGGTGCAACCGATCCAGGCGTCGCCAACAGTCTCATCTCTCTTTCCATTGCTCCAAACCCGGCCTCCGTGACCAAAGCCGGTACGTCTCAACTCACCGCCACCTGCAAGTTTCAGGACTCCTCCGTATCGGACTGCACTCGTTCAGCTTCGTGGTCGTCAAGCACCGCAGCCTTCCACATCGATGCAACCACCCCCGGGCTGGTCTACGGTGACAACGCCGGATCAGGAGCGGTCGTAGCCAGCATCGGCTCCGTCTCCGGATCTGCGACGGTCAATGTCACGAATCCGACCCCAACGGTGGCTTCTATCGCCATCACGCCGAACTCTTCTAGTGTGACCGCAGCTACAACATTCCAGCTCAAAGCAAACTGCACGTATAGTGACTCGACGATCTCAGACTGTACCAGTGCCGTGTCGTGGTCTACCGCCTCAACTTCGTTTCATTTCGATGCCGCGATCGCAGGACTCGTTCATGGAGATACGCCGGGAACAGGAACTGCCAGGGCCGTCCTTGGCTCGGTGTCAGGATCATCAACAGTGCAGGTTGTTCAGGCGCCGGCACTGGGTACTACAACCACACTTGCCAGTTCCATTAATCCCTCAACGGATCAACAAGCCGTAACCTTTGCCGCGACTGTTGTTTCATCCACCAGAACGGCGGTCCCAACAGGAGCGATTCAGTTCAAAGTTGATGGCGTTAGCTCGGGCGCTCCCGTTAGCCTGCTCAATGGCACGGCGAAGCTCAATGCAAGCGCGCTCGCAGTCGGGAATCACACCATTACGGCTGTTTATTTGCCAAATTCCACCAGCTACGCGACAAGCAATGGTTCCGTTGTCCAGCGGGTTAGCAGCGCTCCTCTGAGTGACGTGCCGACATTCACACTGGTCACCTCACCGAATCCTTCTACTGTTCGTCAGTCCGTCCTTATGACCGCCACCCTGCCTTTGGGCGTCACGGGTACAGTTCAATTTGTTGAAGGGACGACCGTACTGGGCAGAGCAACAATCTCACGAACCACCGCCACCTTCGCAACTGGCTCTCTGGCGGCCGGAACTCATAAAATAAGCGCGGTTTATAGCGGAGATAATCATTATCGAGCCGCGACCTCTGCCATCACGACTCAGGTGATCAATAAGATCGCCGCAGGTAGTCCCGCGATAACGATGAATCCGTCCCTTCCGGTCTACGGTCAACCCGTGACGCTTTCAGCCTCGATACCAAAAGTGGGTGGCACAAATCCCACCGGCACCGTCACCCTCTATTACAACGGGAACCTTCTCAAGACTGCTACCCTGGCCACGAACGCTACAGCTTCGATGACGCTGCCTGGAGGGACTTTACCTCAAGGAACCGGAAATCTGGTGGTTAGCTACAGCGGTGATAGCATCTACTCTTCCTCAAGTACCCCCGCAAAGACAATAACGGTCAATCCGGCCGTTGTAGCTATAGATCCTCCGCCTGCTACGCCCTCGACTCCCTCCCCTGCGCCTGGTCCAACCCCTACCGCTGGCGACTTCACGTTGACCCTCACCGCAGGGCAGAACCAGACAGTCAGTTCCGGTGGGACGGCCCCCATCCTCGCGCAGATCGCCCCTACTAGCAATCTTTACCCTGGCGTCGTGACCTTCACTGCGACCGGGCTTCCACCCGGAGCTACCGTCAGCTTCAGTCCCTCCACGCTGGCTGCTGATGTAGGTCCAAGGCCAGTCAACGCAAGAGTACAGACCCCAGCTCTCGCATTGAGCGCCAGAAGGATCTCTGGCAACGCCATCTCAATTGCTTTGGGATGGTTCCTGATTCCGCTAGCAAGAGCGCGACACGTGCGCCGCAGTGGTCGCGCGATAAAACCTCTCCTGCTGGCACTTGTTTTATTTGCGAGTCTAGCTGCGACAGCAGGGCTATCGGGTTGCGGAGCAGGCTATGCACAGGACACCTATCACATCACCATCACTGCTACTAGTGGAGCGATCCAGCATTCCGTTGATGCAACGTTGAATGTGCACTAGAGTGCCTGACGAACACCTCGCCTGCGCCCGCGGCAGCGTAAGGACCTGCCGTTGAGCAGGAGTGAGCGTTCGGAATAGCAGAAAATGCAAACCGTCGGTCGACGGCGCGCGGCCTCTGATAACATCCTCCCGAATCAAAAAAGACCTGAGGAGAGCCATGTCCTTTACCCCCACTCGTCGCAGCTTTCTGATCTCCAGCGGTCTCACCGCACTCGGTTCCACCCGTGCCCTGGGCGCCAACGAGAAGATTCGCGTCGGTGTCATCGGCGCTGGCGGCCGCATGGGCCAGCTCCTCGCCTCGGCCGACGCATCGGGAGTTCCCTTTGAGATCGCTGCCGTCAGCGACGTCTACGCCCCCCGCCGCGAGCAGGTCAAAGCGCGCGCCAACGCCACAACCGCGACCACCCACATGGACTACCGCGAGGTGATCGACAACAACACCCTCGACGCCGTCTTTATCGCCACGCCCGACCACTGGCATGTGCGCGTCGCCACTGCGGCACTCGGCGCGGGCAAGGACGTCTATCTCGAAAAGCCAGTCACCCACACTCTCGAAGAGGGCGCAGTTCTCCAAAAGGCCGTTCGCTCCAGCAAGCAGGTCCTGCAGTGCGGCATGCAGCAGCGAAGCTGGAGCCATTTCGCCAACGCCGTCGCCCTCATCCAGGGCGGAACAATCGGCAAGGTCACGCAGGTGCGCACCTACTGGTGGCAGAACTACGGCTTCAGCTGGGTCCCCAAGCCCATCGACGTGGCGCAGCTCGACTGGCACCAGTGGCTCGGCGGCGCACCCGACCAGCCCTTCTCGCTCGAGAAATACTTCCGCTGGCGCTGGTTCTGGAACTTCGGAGGAGGCGCCATGACCGACCTCTTCGCCCACTGGATCGACGTCGTGCACTGGGCCATGAAGGAGGACGAGCCCTCCATGGCCTTCATGCTCGGCGACAAGTACACCTACAAGACCTGGGAGTGCCCCGACACCATCCAGGCCGCCTTCCGCTATCCCGGCTTCGATGTCGTCTACGAAGGCATGATGGCCTCGTCGATCGACGATGGCGGACTCGAGTTCCGCGGCGATGAGGCCACCCTCAAGATCAATCGATCCGGCATGAGCGTCTACCACGAGGGCCTTAAGGGCGACCGCAACCCGATCCTCAAAGAGGAGAGCTTCGAAGACGGAACCATCACCCACATGCGGAACTTCTTCGACTGCATGAAGACCCGCAAAGACCCAAATGCTCCCGTCGAAGCCGGTATAGCCTGCGCCCGCGCCGGCCACATCGGCAATCTCGCCTTCCACCACGGCGGCAAGACTGCGTGGCCCGTGAAGTCTTAAGAAGTGTCAGGGATGATGGGTTCTCGCCAATCAATCTGAACCTTGATGCCTGTACTGAGAGGCGGTCCGAGCCGGACCGCCTCTCAGTGTCTTCACTCGAGACTACTTATCCGACGCCAGTTTGTAAGCTGGATCGAAGTTCAAATCCCGCGCCCAGATGTTGCGGAAGCTGATCGGCTCGCTCTTGTCGCCATGTGCCTGCAGCTTGATAGGAGCCTCGTCATACTTCTTATAAAACGGGTGACCCACGTAAAGCGTCTGTCCCTTCAACTGGAAGTGGTTCTGCACCAGCACGCCATTCATAAACACGGTCACGTAGGCCGGGGTCTTGACCGAACCATCGTCGTTGAAGCGCGGCGCCGTCCAGACGATATCGTATGTCTGCCATTCGCCTGGCTTGCGCGCCGGGTTCGCCAGCGGAATGCTCTGCTTGTAGATGCTGCCCACCTGGCCGTTGGTGTAGGTCTTGTTGTTGTAGTTGTCCAGCACCTGCAGCTCGTACCCCGCATCGCCCGGTCCCATCGAAGCCAGAAAGACGCCGCTGTTGCCGCGAGCCTGGTCGCTTCCGGTAATGTCTGCCGGAATCCTCCACTCCAGGTGCAGCTGGTAGTCCTTGAACTTCCTCTTGGTCTCGATGTTGCCGACGCCCTTCTCCTTGCTGACCGTCAGAATCCCGTCATGCACAACCCACCTCGCGGGCGTGTGGTCCTGCGCCGAGACCCACTGGTCCTCGTTCTTACCGTCAAACAGCACCACCGCATCCGAAGGCGGGTCCTCATCCGTCTTCCCCGGCGTGACCACTGGAGGCACCGGCGAGTAGACCTCCGTGTCCTGATGCTTCATCGTGGCGTTTTCAGCAGGCGCACCAGGCTGTTGTGCGCAAAGCGTGGCGGCAAACGTCAGGGCGGCGAATGAAGGGAGCAGCTTCCATTTTTCGATACGCATAGGTACTAGCGAAGATACACCCACTGCGGAGCTTACGCACTATCCTTCGAGAGAGACCCGTCCAGAAAAGTGTCATCCTGAGCGGAGCATCTCGCAGCTTCATCGCGAGATGCGCAGTCGAAGGATCTGCGGTCTCCGCGGCACTCAGGGCCCGTTGCCCACGCCTCCTGCGCCCACAAAGACTAATTATTTCGACCGTAGGCTGGCAGGAGAGTCTTCTTCTCTTGAGCAATTACGGCAGAAGGCAAGTAGTTGCGGCATCACGCTGCATCTCCGACTATTCGGGGCTGTGTTCAGCGATCGCTATACTTCGTTTGATGATTTCGTCTAGCCATTCTCTTCCTCATGCCCGGGACTGGCGTTCTTGTCCTCGTATGCTGGATTTGGAAGACCCGCAACTCTTCCTCGTAGCCGCGGAGACTACGACCGCGAACTGACATTCACTTTCCATCTTCCCTCCACATCTGTACTACTATTCTGCCGAGACCAAACTATGCCCTTGCTCCGTCGCGAACTCCTCGCCGCCGCCCTGCTCCTCGCCTCAACCGCCGTCTTCGCCGCCATTCCCGCACAGGTTAAGACCGACAAGGGAACAGTCGAGGGCGAAGCCACGACCGACGGAAAGGTAATGGCCTTCAAAGGCATTCCCTACGCTGCGCCGCCGGTTGGAAAGCTGCGCTGGGCTCCGCCCGCACCGGCTGAGGAATGGACCGGCGTCCGCTCAGCGCACAGCTTCGGCTACCACTGCGTGCAGGCGACCCTCTACCGCGACATGATGTTTCATGACCCCGGCGGCTCCGAGGACTGCCTCACCCTCAATGTCTGGACGCCTGCCGACGCCCAGCCCGGCAAGCTGCCCGTCATGGTCTGGATCTACGGCGGCGGCCTGCAGGGCGGAGGCACCTCCGAGGGGCGCCAAGACGGTCAGTTCCTCGCGCACAAGAACGTCGTCGTCGTTTCGATGAACTACCGGCTCGGCATCTTCGGCTTCTTCGTCCACCCCGAGCTCACCGCCGAATCTCCCAACCATGCCAGCGGCAACTATGGCCTGATGGACCAGAACGCCGCCATCCAGTGGGTCAAGCGCAACATCTCCGCCTTCGGCGGCGACCCTGACAACATCACCATCTTCGGTGAATCCGCAGGCTCCTTCTCGGTCAACTTCCACATGGCCTCGCCCATGTCGCGCGACCTCATCAAGCACGCCATCGGCGAGAGCGGCGGCGCCATCGCCTCCTCGCGCCCGGCGGACCTTCCCCGCGAGCAGCGCGAGAAGATTGACTCCGCCGCCGCCATCACCCTCTACGGCACCAGCGATCTCGCGAAGCTACGCCGCCTCTCCACCGAAGACATCATGCGGCCTCTCCGTGCGCCGAACGGCACGCCACACTTCGGTCCCGACATCGACGGCTGGTTCCTACCCAAATCCGTCGCCGCCATCTACGCCGCCGGTGAAGAGGCGCACGTCCCCACGCTGGCCGGATGGAATGCCGACGAAGGCCGTGGCGGAATCGCCGCCAGCCTGAACGCCTTCTCGGCCGCCGGGTTCGCCCTCGAGGCCGAGCACGACTTCCCCGGCCGGTCGGCAGAGCTCCTCAAGGTTTATCCCAACAGCAATGAGACCGAAGCCCTCAACTCCGCTGCCGACTACGCCGGAGACAAGTTCATCGCCTACTCCACATGGAAGTGGCTCGAAGAGCAGGTCAAGACCGGCAAGGCTCCCGTCTATCGGTACTACTTCGCTCTCGGCAACCCCGGCGACCGCTTCCACACCACCTCAGCCGGAGCCTTCCACTCCGACGACATCGAGTACGTCTTCGGCACGCTCGACTCGCGCCCCGAGGCCATGTGGCGGCCCGAAGACCGCAAGCTCTCCGACGAGATGCAGACCTACTGGACCAACTTCGCCCGCACCGGCGACCCCAACGGCTCCGGCCTGCCCAAATGGCCCACCTACGGCCCCACCGAGTGGCAGGTCATGCACCTCGACAAAACCAGCGCCGCCAAACCGGACGCCCACCGCGAACGCTACCTGTTCCTGGACAGCGTATGGGGCAAGCCCAAGGCGGCAAACTAGGTAAGGAGATAAAGCGTGAGTTCACATCGAGTGTGGGCCAGCTGCCTGTTGCTTCTAAGCGGACTCGGTGTAGCCCAGCAGAAGAAAGTCGGTTATCCGGATGCATTGACGATCACTCGCCGTACCTTCATCGACGTCGGTCCACCATTCGACTTCTACGAAGTGGTCGAACTAAGCGAGAAGAATGATCAGACGCATGTCCAGCGAGTACTCGTAACCCCTGGGGATGCTTGCCGCTTAAGTACGTCCGTTGAGATTAAGACCGCGAAGCTAGATAAGCCTCTACGCAATCTTCTTCTCGAGAAGAACCTTGCGATATCCCCGCGAAGGCTTTAAAGAAGGAACAGAAACGCTGCAAACATTGCCTTACTTTTAGCGGACAGAATGTTACGCTGGGACTCACGTGTAACGGAGAAGAACGAAAATTCGCGCAGATATTCTCGATCGGGATCTCTTCGATAAATCACCGAATACTCTGGACAATACTTCATGGACCATGCGGGTTTTAGGACAACTTGACGGAGTCTTAGGTACAGGAGCGCTGGACAAACCGATCTTCGCAACTGGCTCGCAAAAAGTTGAAAACCCCGACCTAAATTCTTCGAATCTGCCTATATTGGAAAATCTCAGGATGGGGATCTACGACGACTACTTCAAGTCAGATAAAAAGCTTTCTCAGCTCTATCGAGAGTCCCTCGAGCCTCCCGCACTTCCCTCCGTGGAGCTAATCAATTCTGATCTTGAAACTCCGGGACGGCAGGTGCTTCCAATCTATCCGCCTATCGCCAAAGCCGCCCTTGTGGAGGGAATCGTCGAAACGACTTTCGACGTCTCTCCATCAGGAAATACCAGCAACGTTCAAAGAGTAAGCGGACCTAAGCTGATGGAAAAGGCAACCACAGATGCTATCTTGCAATGGACTTTTCCTCCTTCATCGGAGATCCGTCACGAGCACGCGAAGATTGCTTTCAGGCTGAACTGCAAGAACCCTACCTCTTAGGTGTTTCCAACAGCTTACTTCGTCTTCCCCTCCACCCACTCATCCTTACATCCGCTCGGAGCATTCACCGGATTGCATCGCGCCGCCATACCGTCCGGCAATCCCACCGTGTATCCCGTCCACGGTGCGGGCTCACTCACAGGAAAATCCGTGCTGACCATCTGGGCTCCGCTCTTGAGCGTCTCGTCCTTGCGAGTTGTATCGTTGCTGCGTCCCTGATCGGTATTGAAGTCCGCCCGGGTACGGACCAGGTAGCCCTTCTTCACTAGCATCGCAATCTCGTCCGCCGTGCCCTTGTCCTGTTCGACAAACCCGGCCTCCGGCTCTCCCGGACGTCCATTTACGAACAGCACACGATCCTTCATCATCGGGTGACCGCTCAGGTACGGTGCAGCAGAGCTGCGGTTATACAGCAGAAAGACGACCTTGCCGCGCGCCTCTTTCAAAGTCGGCCACTTGCCCGCCAGCACTGCTTCCTCCAGCGTGGCCGCTCCCCCCCGCACCGTATCCGGAGTGATGATCTCGCTCTGCTTGAAGACCGAGCGGATCTCCGCATCCATCGCATCCCACGTTGCCGCCGTCCACGGCTCCGCGGTTACCGCGCCCGGCAGCTGGCTCAGGCGGCCCTGCTTGTCTTCGATCAGCAGAAAGATCGGCACGTGCTCCTTGTGCGCCTTCGACCAGCTCCGAATCTCCTTCAGGCACGAGGTAAACAGGATGCAGTTGCTCCTCTGGTTCAGGTCGCCCAGGTGAAGGGTCTTGAAGCCCGGTTTCTCCCACTCATGCTTCGGGTCGAAGTCCGGATCGGCAGCAAGCCCTGCCTCTCTTGTCAGCTCGACAATCTTCGGATGCGCAAAGCGCCCGCCTTGCGGGTCTTGCACGATGTCCAGTTCCAGCTGACGCACGCCTGCATTCAGCTGCTGCGTTAACGTCTGGTGGTGGTACTCCACCCCGTGATAGGCCTTCGGGTAATGGTGCTCGAAGTACTTCGCCTCGCTCGGCGCGAAGCCCATGTTGTAGCTGTTATGGGTTCCGATGACCTGGATTTGATTAAGATGAAGGATTTCGTCCTGCGTCTTTCGGTTCTGTGCAGTCAGAACGGACGGAACGAACGCAAGATATACCACGACCGCGAAACGAAACATGCAGGACGAAGACCTCAGAGGAGTTGATTCATCCACGATACTCTACGGAACCCGCGAGTCCTTGACCGTGCGAGTATCCGTGTCGATGTGAAGGAGAAAAGCAGATGGCCCCGAAACCGTTCTTGCGGTCTGCGGGGCCATGGTATTTGCAGACGGCCCGTAAGCCGAATTCTGTTTTAGATGATCATTCCTCTAGGCGACGCATTACTGCGGCGCTCCAGCAACCTACCCGCAGGTTTCGGCGCCAGCAACGCAACAGAAACGAGGTTTCTGAAGAAGTTGCCGCTCTGCGCCTGGGCGCACCGGGCCGATACGCTATCGCTGCCTGCAGAGGAGCAGCGATATCCCTGCCTATTTGGTCTTGCTCCGTGTGGGGTTTACCATGCCGCGTCTGTTACCAGGCGCGCGGTGCGCTCTTACCGCACCTTTTCACCCTTACCGCTGGCTTGCGCCAGAGGCGGTATGTTCTCTGTTGCACTGGCCGTCCGGATGGCTTGAACCATCCGTCCCGGACGTTATCCGGCACACTGCCCTGCGGAGTTCGGACTTTCCTCTCCCGCATGTGCCTTGCGGCCACGCGGCAGCGATCATCCGGCCGCCTGCACCTCCAAGTGTATCGCGATTCGCGCCGGAAAACCGTTCGGGGCAGACGCGGCGGCGTACGCGTATGATGTTCGGCATTCGCCACTCACCGCCGCCATAGACTACGGAGCGGCGCCGGCCCCGTTTCCAGGCCCCAAAGTCAGAGCTTCCCTTTGTCGAGGAGACATGCCATGGAAAACACCATCACTATCACCCTCAATACGCTGCACTGCAACCGCCAGGGACAGGGCTCAGGCGGATCTTCGCCTTATCTCTGGCCTGCCATGCCGTGGGTCAATAAGGATACGGCCACTGTAGGGGTCCTTGGGATCCTGGAGGACGACTCTCACACGATCCTGAAACGAGGAATGAAGCCCGGAGATACGGTCGATATTCCTTCCAAAGCGGGGATGATTCTGCGGCCCTTCGATGATGATCTGTCGAATCACGTCATCATCGTGACGGTGGCGCTTTGGCAGGACAACGAAAGCCCTGGATATGCGGTAAAGGCTGGCTATCGCTCCTTTCTCACGTCGCTGCGGGACGGGATTGCAAGCCACCTGCTGCAGTTGAACTCCACCGATCCCCAGACCGTAGACGATGCGGAGAAGGCCATCAAGGACGCGGTCACCGCTGGTGTAACGAAGGGGATCAGCGACAGTCTTTCGACCACGGACAAGATCAAGATCGCGACTGGCATTATGACGCTGGACAGCCCGATCGATAGCGCGACGACCTCGTTCTCGAACCTTGTGGAAACCAGCTTTACGCTGCAGATCGGAGGCTCGCTGGGCGGACGGCTGCTGTTCTATCGCGACTTTACCCGCAACGGCACCGGCGATGTTGACACCCCGAAGATAATTGGACTTGGCGGCTGGGCGGGGTTCAAGTTCCTGTTCTCCGGAGGAGACGGCATCCTCTACGCAGTGAACCCGGAGGGGCAGCTACTGTTCTACCGCGACGCAACGCAGGACGGGACCGGCGATGTGAATACGCCAAGCGTCATCGGACAGGGCGGCTGGGCGGACTTCAAGTTCCTCTTCTCCGGCGGCAATGGCATCATCTACGCGGTCAACCAGCAGGGGCAACTGCTGTTTTATCGCGACTACACACGCAATGGGACGGGAGATGTGAACACGCCATCTGTCATCGGCCAGGGCGGATGGGCTGAATTTAAATTCCTTTTTTCGGGCGGCAACGGCATTATCTATGCGGTGGACCAACAGGGCCAGCTGTTGTTTTACCGGGACTATACGCAGAACGGCACGGGCGATGTGAACACGCCGAGCGTGATCGGTCAGGGCGGATGGCAGAGCTTCCAGTTTCTGTTCTCCGGAGGAGATGGAATCATCTACGCCGTAGACCAGCAGGGCCGGCTGCTCTTTTACCGCGACTACACCCGGAACGGCACCGGAGACGTCAATACCCCCAGCGTGATCGGTCAGGGCGGATGGAAGGACTTCCAGTTCCTGTTCTCGGGCGACAACGGCATCATCTATGCGGCAGAGAAGATACTCACCCCCAGGGACTCCTACGAGGTAACGGGAACGCTCAGCATCGTGGCGGCTGCCTGCGTGGATGAGCGAGCGGCGGTAAGCACCGCGACGGCGGATGTTCAGTCGGCCAGGCAGATTGTGGCAGATTTGGAGCACGAGTTCCAGAATGCGCCTGCCTCGCAAAAGCCGTTTCTACGACAGCAGATCATCGAGGCGAAGCAGGAGGAAGCCGCGGCCGAGCAGCGGCTGACTGCCGCCAGGCAGGCCTTGTCAGCGTGTCTGGCCCGGAAGAATCCTCCAAGAAGACGGACGGAACCGATCACAGTGGCCTGAGGTTGTTTGTGACGGATTCTGCCTCATTTGATCCCAACTGGACGGAACACTCGTCACTCTTTCGGCGTAAGTCCGTGGGGAGCGGGTAGACTGGACGTTCCGGAACCCGGGATATGGAATTCAAGGAAGCCGTCAAAATTGCCCTGCAGTCGCTGTGGGCGAACAAACTGCGATCCATCCTGACATTGCTCGGGGTCGTCATCGGCGTGGCCAGTGTCATTGCGGTGGTTACGCTGGTGAACGGCGCAAACGTATATGTGGCAAGCAAGGTAAATCGCTACGGCGCAGATACCTTCACCCTGAGCAAGCAGCCCCAGATCATCACCAGCTACGAGCAATACCGCGAGTTTCAGAAGCGCAAAAACATACTTCTCGATGATTACCTATATATAGTCGAGAACTGCAGGCACTGCGCCCAGGTCGGAGCGCAGCAGGCGGTGACCGGAAAAATTGTCTTCGGGACGGAGTCCTCAACCGACACCGTCATCCGCGGACAGACCTGGGCGATGCCCGAGATGCAGAATATGAACATCGTGCAGGGGCGCGGATTTACGCCAACCGACGATGAGCATGCCTCGCATGTAGCCATCATCGGGTCTGACATCCAGGAGAACCTGCTGAAGGGCGACGATCCAATCGGCAAGGAGATTCGCGTGGACGGCGTGCCGTACACCATCATCGGGCTGGGCGAGAAGCAGGGCAAGACCCTGGGGCAGAGCCAGGACAACTGGGTCGCTGTGCCGTTGTCGGCCTTCCAGAAGACCTACGGGACGGCAAAGACCCTGACCATCTATGCGAAGGCTGGCGCCGGCGAGCAGGCCCTGGAGCTTGCCACCGACGAGGCGCGTCAACTGATGCGGTCGCACCGGCACGACCGGCCCGGGGTTCCGGACAGCTTCACCCTCGAGACCAGCGACACGTTTGTAGGGCTGTGGAAGAGCATCAGCCAGGGATTCGAGGCGGTTGCGGTGGCGATTGCCGGTATCTCGCTGGTAGTAGGCGGCATCGTCATCATGAACATCATGCTGGTCTCGGTGACGGAGCGCACCCGCGAGATTGGGGTACGGAAAGCCTTGGGAGCAAAGCGCCGCGACATCCTGACACAGTTTCTGATCGAGTCCGGCACGATGGCCATGGCAGGAGGAGCGATTGGGGTGATAGGAGGCATGGGTGTGGCGCAGGTGGTCACAGTGCTGCTCGGGTTTCCATCCTCAATTGCAATCTGGAGCATCTTTGCGGGCCTTTTTGTCGCGGCCAGCGTGGGAATCTTCTTCGGGGTGTATCCGGCGCGCAAGGCAGCAGCCCTCGATCCGATCGTCGCGCTGCGGTCGGAGATGTAGGAGACGGCTATGAAGGTTGGCGATCAGAGAGAAGCGGTCAAGATGGCGTTCGATCAGTTGCGCGCCAATAAGATGCGCTCGGCCCTGATGATCCTGGGCATCGTGATCGGCGTGGTGACGGTGATTGCGATCTCTTCCGTCATCAACGGCCTCAACTCGCAGGTCTCCGGCATGGTTGAGGCGATGGGAACGAACGTGATCTGGGTCTTCCGCTTCCCTGTGATCGGAGTGCGGCCCACGACCGAGATGCTCACGCGCAAGCAGCTGACCATGGAGGACGCGGACGCTATCGCCCAGCTTCAGCATGTCGTCGCGGTATCGCCCTCGCTGCGTTATCAGAACTTCCAGTTCAACGCAGGATCGGTCACGGCAAAGTACGGCACCCACAAGGTAGAGAGCGTATCGCTGGAGGGCGACACGACCTCTTCGAAGGATGTCTATGACTGGGACATTCACGAGGGACGTTACTTCAACGAGACCGACCAGGAGCGCGCCGCAAACGTGGTGGTGCTGGGCCATGACACGGCGGAGGACCTTTTCGGCCTCGAAAGCCCCATCGGCAAGGAAGTCCAGATCGAGGGCCGGACCTTCACGGTGGTGGGAACGCTCGAAAAGCAGAAGGCGGCCTTCGGCGGAGGCAAGAATCCGCAGGACAACTTTGCCTACTTCCCCATCACGACCTTCCACAAGCTGCATCCCGAGGTGCTGGACTACTGGATCAGCGTGAAGTTCGACGACCAGAAGAACAAGCCTGCCGTGATCGACAGCATCACGGAGCTCCTTCGGCGCCGCCGCAAAGTGCGGAACGAGGCGGACGACAACTTTGCGATCTTCGGTTCGGACTCCATTACGAGGCTTTGGACCCAGATCACCGGGTCGCTGTTCCTGCTGATGTTCGGGTTGTCGGCGGTTGGCCTGATGGTCGGCGGGGTGGGCGTGATGAACATCATGCTGGTTTCCGTGACGGAGCGAACGCGGGAGATCGGCGTGCGCAAAGCGATCGGAGCGAACAAAAGAATCATACTGACGCAGTTCACTCTGGAAGCGGTGACGCTGTGCGCGCTGGGCGGAATCATCGGGATTCTGCTGGGAAGCGCACTTGCGGTGGGCCTGAGCTTTATCCTGTCATCTTCCGTCTCGCTGGTCTGGGTTGCGGCCGCGTTTCTGTGCTCCTGCGCGATCGGACTGGTCTTCGGGATCTATCCGGCGTGGAAGGCGGCGAACCTGAACCCGATTGACGCGCTGCGCTACGAGTAGGCATGGCGGGCTTGGCTGCGTCCGTGGCGGATGAACCGCCACATCCTTCGACTTCGGCTTCGCCTATGCTCAGGATGACACGTTCCTCTGCTGGAGGCCGTGCAGTGTTCTTCAGCTCCGAAAGGTCTCTCGAATGCAACGCTCCATTGCTGCTCGTTGATGTGACGAGAGTTACGAACCCGTTAGACTAAAGGCATGCTGGCAAACTGCATCGAGGGCCTAACTGCACTGCTGGCACTGGCCGGGATCGTGTACATGGCGCTGGTGCTGTGGAGCGCGCGCGATTTTCACCTGGCTTGCCGCAGACGTAGCAGCGCAGGGGAGTTTGCCCCGAATGTTTCGATCCTGAAGCCCGTTAAGGGCGTTGACCACAGGATGTACGCCGGCTTTGTCAGCCACTGCAGGCAGCAGTACGCAGGACACTTCGAGATCCTCTTTGGCGTCTCCAGCATGGACGATCCTGCGGTTCTGGAAATTGAGCGGCTGAAGGCGGAATTTCCCGCGACCGACATTCGTCTGATCGAGTGCACCCAGCGGTTGGGTACCAGCGGCAAAGTCAGCAATCTGGTGCAGATGCTCGAAGAGGCGCGGTATGACTATGTAGTCATCAACGACAGCGACATCCTGGTCTCGCCGCAATACCTGAGTCGGATCATGGGTTGTTTTCGGATTGGCTCGCAGCCGGAAGGCGGACCCGTAGGTATGGTAACGGCTCCCTATGTAGGCCATACCCCAGAGAAAGGCGCATCGCTGTGGGCGCGGCTGGAGGCTTTGGGCATCTCCACAGACTTCTTTCCCGGAGTGCTTACGGCACGAAAACTGGAAGGCGGCATACGGTTCGGGCTGGGTTCGACCCTGGCAACAACCAGGACGGCGCTCGCCAAGGCGGGAGGCCTGAGGTCGCTGGTGGAGTACCTCGCAGACGACTACGAGATGGGGGCACGGATCGCCAAGGCCGGATACCGTGTGGAGCTGTCGGACGAGGTGGTGGAGACCTCGGTTCCCCAGTACAGCTTTCGCGGCTTTGCCGATCACCAGCTTCGCTGGGCGCGTTCGACACGGGATTCCCGCAAGCTCGGCTACGTCGGGCTGGGAATAACCTTCTGCCTTCCCTGGGCGATCTTTGCCTGTATCGCCAGCGGCTTCGCGCTGTGGAGCTTCACCCTGCTCAGTCTCGCTCTGCTGGCTCGCGTCTCCGTAGCCTTGTCGGTTGGAGTGGGTGTACTGCGCGACGGCCAGGTCCTGCGCGATCTCTGGTTGCTGCCATTACGCGATCTGCTGGCCTTCGGGTTCTGGCTGTGGAGCTTTGCGGGCGACACGGTCGTTTGGCGCGGCGAAGAGTTTCACCTGCAGAACGGACGCTTGAGCCGCGTGAACGATGCCGGCTGACCTCGAAGAGGTGGTTCGAGCGGGTGAAATCCACTGACTCTGTCAGGCCGCCAAGTTATGTGCGACCCGATGAAGACTCCTTTCGAAATTAATCAAAGCATTCAGTACCTCCCGTACCTGCTGATGCATCCTTCAGAGAAGGTTTGATCTGCGAGGGACTACAAGACAATGGCAGGATCGACAAATAAGACTCCCTCAAGCCGTGGAGCACAGAGCGGTTCTGCCGAGCTGGACGCCCTGACGGAGGACACCCGGGTTACGGTGCGCAGGGCCGGGAAGCCCGATTCGAACGGAAGATGCATCGTGTACTGGATGCAGCGAGCACAGCGGGGAAGCGATAACCACGCCGTCGACCTAGCCGTGAAGGTGGCAAACATCCTTGACCTCCCCCTCGTGGTCTACTTCGCGGCCATCTCCAACTTTCCTCATGCAAATCTTCGTCACTATGCGTTTCTGCAGCAAGGACTGAGGGACACCGAGGAAGACCTTGCGGAGCGCGGGATCGCATTTGTGATGCGTCGGGCGCCGCAGGAAGCGCACGAGCGTCTGTTCGCCGATGTGGGTGCGGCGATGGTCCTCGGCGACGAAAATCCTATGCGCGAGCCGGAGCGCTGGCGGCAGGAGCTGGCCGCGCGTCTGCGCATCCCCTTCTGGACGGTGGATACAGATGTCACCGTGCCCTCGAAGCTGATCGAAACGGCTCAGTACGGCGCTTATACCATCCGGCCAAGGCTCTATCGCCTGCTGCCGGATTACCTGCATCCCTGCGAAAACCTGAAGGCACATCACCAGTGGAAGCGTCCGGCAGGGTTCCACAGCGATCCGCTGGACGGAGATATTACGCAGGGATGGAAGGACCTGGATCGCAGCGTGCTTCCGGTCGAGGCGTGGACCGGGGGTGCACATGCAGCGCGCAAGCGACTGCATCACGTTGTCGAGAAGATCCTGCCAGACTATGAGCAGTCGCGCAATCGCCCGGAAAAGGATGGAACCTCGTGCATGTCCCCCTACCTGCACTTCGGCCACATCGGTCCGCTGACGATTGCGCTTGCGGTGGAGGCGGCGGTCAAGAAGAACCCTCACCTGCGAATGGCCAGGGATGGTTTCTTCAACGAGCTGATTGTGTGGCGCGAGCTCGCGGTTAACTTCGTGCGCTATACAAAGAACTATGACTCGCATGAGTGTGCCGAGCCGTGGGCTCAAAAGACCATTGAGGACCACGCCCGCGACGAGCGCGAGTTCATCTACCCGCTGTGTCAACTGGAGGCAGCCAAGACACACGATGCCTTATGGAACGCCGCCCAGATGCAGATGCTGCACCATGGCTGGATGCACAACGTCATGCGAATGTACTGGGCCAAGAAGATCCTGGAGTGGAGTCCGGACATCCCCACTGCTGTTCGGCACGCAATCTACCTGAACGACAAGTACTTTCTGGACGGTCGGGACCCGAACGGATACGCCGGTGTGGCCTGGGCGATCCTCGGCAAGTTCGACCGAGCGTGGAATGAGCGGCCAGTCTTCGGGAAGATCCGCTACATGTCCGGAGCGTCGACGGGCCGCAAGTTCAACTCGAAGCTCTACATGCAGCAGATGGAGAGCCCTCCTGGACAGAAGGGCTTCGACTTCGCGGGCTGATATTCTTTATTCTTGGCACACTTTCTCATTACCGGCGGAGCAGGTTTTATCGGTTCGCACCTGGTCCACGCGCTGATTGCGCGAGGCGACCAGGTCAGGGTGTTCGACAACTTCGAGACGGGGCTCAGGAAGAACCTGGACCCTGTGCGCGACAGGATTGAGCTGCATGAGGCGGATCTGGCGGACGCAGACGCAGTTCGCGCAGCATGCGAGGGCGTCGACTACATCTTTCACGAGGGTGCGCTGCCCAGCGTACCGCGCAGCGTGAAGGAGCCTCGCCCCAGCCATGAGATCAACATCGGCGGCACCTTCAACGTGCTCGAAGGCGCCCGGCTGGCGGGCGTGAAGCGCATCGTTTATGCGGCGTCTTCCTCCGCCTATGGCAATCAGCCCGGCTTCCCCCGGGTCGAGACAATGGCTCCGCAGCCGTTATCCCCCTATGCTGTCCAGAAGCTCACCGGTGAGCTGTACATGCAGGCCTACTGGAGGGTCTACGGGCTCGAGACAGTGTGCCTGCGGTACTTCAACATCTTCGGCGCACGGCAGGTTCCTGACTCGCCCTACTCCGGTGTAATGGCCAGGTTTGCCCTGATGATGATGCAGGGCGAGACGCCGACGATCTTCGGCGATGGCGAGCAGGGTCGCGACTTCACCCACGTCGATAACGTCGTACAGGCGAACCTTCTGGCGATGGAGACTGCTGCAGATCGAGTGGCGGGCCAGGTCTTCAACATCGCCTGCGGGGAGCGCCACACTCTCAATGAAACCTATGCCCTTCTCGCAACTTTAACCGGCTTCGAGCATCCACCAATATACGGTCCTGAGCGCGAAGGTGATGTGCGCGACTCGCTGGCCGATATCACAGCCGCTACCGAAGCCTTGGGTTATATGCCAGAGGTCGGCTTTGAAGAGGGCCTGCGCCGTACCGTCGCATGGTATCGCGAGGAATTTGCTGTTTAGGAAGATGGACAGAGTGACACCAACGAATCTCGCGGCAACAACGGCAACAGGCCTGGACGAGTGGCTGGCAGCGATTGAGCAGCGAACCGCACGCGTCGGCATCATTGGACTGGGGTACGTGGGCCTTCCCCTGACCCTCTTGTTCAGCGAAGAGCGCTTTCGCGTTACCGGCTTCGATATCGATGCCGAGAAGGTCGCAACGCTCAACCTGGGCAGCTCCTACATCCACCGCATCGAGCCGCACCATATTGAAGCCGCGCAGGCCACCGGCTTTCGCGCTACGTCCGACTTCTCGGAGATCGCCGGCATGGACGCCGTGCTGATCTGTGTGCCTACGCCGCTGAACGAGGATCACACGCCGGACATGAGCTACGTGGTCTCGACCATCGAATCAATCGCTCCCCACCTGCGGGCAGGGCAGCTGGTGGTGCTCGAGAGTACGACCTATCCGGGGACCACGGAGGAGATCGTTGTCGAGACGATCAACCGTCATGGCAGCAGCAAGGGCGTACAGGTCCTCCGCAACGGCGCGGAGCCGTCGAAGGAGCTGGATGGAGTGATGGTTGCCTTCTCGCCGGAGCGCGAAGATCCGGGCAACATGATTACACCGCGCCGCGAGATCCCGAAGGTAATCGGCGGCGTGGATAGCCGCGCCACGGCGGCTGCTTCAGCGCTGTATGGCAGCGTCTTCCGCAGGACGGTTCCCATGTCGACACCGGCTGCGGCAGAGATGACCAAGCTGCTTGAGAACATCTACCGCTGCGTCAACATCGCCCTGGTGAACGAGCTGAAGCAGCTCTGCGGTCCGATGGGGATCGACATATGGGAGGTGATCGACGCCGCGGCGACCAAACCCTTCGGCTTCCAGGCCTTCTACCCCGGCCCCGGCGTCGGCGGCCACTGCATCCCGGTCGACCCGTTCTATCTGAACTGGAAGGCCCAGCAGTTCGGCATCCAGGCAAAGTTCATCGAGCTTGCAGGCGAGGTCAACGAGTCGATGCCGGCGTACGTCGTGCAGTGCACCGCGCGCGCTCTCGAGCGCAATGGAGTTGCAATCGCGGGCGCAAAGGTGCTGGTGCTGGGCGTCGCCTACAAGCGCGACGTCGACGATCTGCGGGAGTCGCCTTCGTTGATCGTGATCGAAAAGCTCCGCCACGCGGGTGCGCAGGTGGAGTACAACGACCCGTTCTTCCCCGAGGTTGGGAGCGGACGACATTACGATCTTCACATGCGGTCGACGCCGCTTGAGAATCTCGATCGTTTCGACTGCGTACTCATCCTCACCGATCACTCGCTCTACAACTATGGTGAGATTGTCAGCCAGGCAAAGCTGGTCGTAGATTCCAGAAATGCTACGCGGTCGATCGACTCTCCGAAGATCGTGCGCTGCTAGCGGCCCGGCCCACGGTCGGCGCTTCTGCGCAGCGCGGACATCCGCGAGCAGCACCATTAGTGCATTCTCATCCCCTTCTGAAACTGTCCTGTCCACGCACGCGCCGTTCTGCGTTGACTCGCGATACACGGGCCTGCAGCATCAAAGGCAGGCCTCTGTTCCGGCCAGCTAGCAAGTCATGGGGTGCGCAAGGTCCGTCCAGCCCGAGCTGTGGTTGCATTGCGGCAGACGCTTTGCCGGAAGAGTTGCGTGGGTATGGATCGTGTTCCTTCTGCAGTGGAGTGCAGCAGCGCGCGCACAAAGCCCGCCCTCGGTGGCATGGCAACCGCTCGGTCCCGCCCAGATAAATACCCCGGCGTACGGCAAGGTGACCGGAAGGATCACGTCGATCATAATCGACCCGACGGACGCCACCGGAAACACCGTGTATGTCGGAACCACGGGCGGTGGCGTGTGGAAGTCGACCAATGCCGCGGGACCGGCCTCCGGCGTAACCTTTCAGCCACTCACCGACACCCTTCCTGTCTTCAACGGCAATGCAGGCAGTCCCGCGATCCCTTCGCTCAGCATCGGCGCGCTCAGCGTAAGGGGTGCGCTGGTGCTTGCGGGAACAGGCGACCCCAACGATGCCACGGATTCCTTTTATGGAGGCGGGCTGCTGCGGTCTGCCGACGCGGGAGCAAGCTGGACGCTGATTAACGGGTCGCAGGATTCGCCCAACGAGAACTACTCGTTCGTGGGGCGCAGCTTCGCGGGCTTTGCATGGAGCACGATCAGCACGGACACCGTGGTGGCGGCGGTCTCCGAGGCCGCGGAGGGAAACCTCACCGGCGCGGCGTCCCCGACGGACAGTGTGATGGGACTGTATTACTCGACCGATGCCGGCCTGACCTGGCATATGAGCACGGTCATGGATGGAGGCCAATATGTGCAGCGGCCCCAGGCAGCCGGAGTAATCACCAGCGGCGGCAACGCGGCTACCGCAGTCGTCTGGAATCCGGTCAGGAAGCGCTTCTATGCCGTGCTTCGCTACCACGGTTATTACGAGTCCGCTGATGGCGCGACCTGGACCCGAATCGCGCAGCAACCTGGCCCGGGGTTGACGGCTGCGGCGTGTCCGACAAATCCGGACCAGATCGGAAGCACGGGCTGCCCAGTCTTCCGCGGGGCCCTGGCGGTGGAACCAGTGAGTGGCGACATGTACGCCCTCACGGTCGGGACGGGAAATCGTGACCAGGGACTGTGGCGCGATGTATGCGCGAACACGGGCAGCGGCTGTGCCGCGGCGGTGTCCTTCAGCCAGCAGCTGGCGGGCGCTTCGCTCGATGCGAGTGGTGGCGCGATCCCGCAGGGCGACTACAACCTCTCTCTGGCCGCAGTGCCGTCCGGCGGTGACACGCTGCTCTTTGCGGGAACAATCGATCTCTATCGCTGTGCGGTCAGCGCCTGCTCGACGATGCGCAACACGACCAATGTCTTCAATGGCTGTGGCGCTCCAGCCAGAGTAGCTCCGGCGCAGCATGCGATTGCGGTCCGGGCAACCGGCACGCTGCCTGCGGTATACGTCGGTAACGACGGTGGCCTCTGGAGATCGACCGACGGTGTCAATCAGCAGGCGACCCCGTGTTCGCCCGACGACGCGGTCCACTTTGAGAACCTGAACGGCGGACTGGGCTCGCTGGCAGCGGTGCAGGGGCTGGCGCAGCATCCCACAGATGCAGCGATTCTGCTGGCCGGGCTGGGGGCGAACGGGACCGCGGCAACGACCGCGGCAACACCCACGGGAACAGCGCAATGGAACCAGCTCGCACCGGGCGAAGGCGGCAACGTCGCGATTGATCCGGCTAATCCCGACCTGTGGTACATCTCGACGGCAGCAGGTGTAAGCATCTTTCGCTGCGAACACGGCGCCGGATGCTCCGGGGGTGACTTCATCGGACCGCCGACGATTGGACCTGCACAGACGGCGAACGATCCCAGTCTGATCGAGACACCCTGGCTGCTTGATCCGGCACTCTCCTCGAACCTGATCCTCGGCACATGCCGGGCGTGGCGAGGTCCTGCGGCAGATAGCGCATTGTGGTCTGGCGACAACGCGATCAGCCGCCCGCTGGCGGGCCCGCAGAGCGGCGTATGCACGTCGTCCAACGCGATGATCCGGTCTCTGGCCGCGGGAGGCCCGTCCTTCAGTGCGCCGCAAGCCCAGGGCTCAGGCTCGCAGGTCCTGTACGCCGGAATGGCCGGAACCGCGAACGGGGGAGCCTCCGCCGGTGGGCATCTGTTTGTGACGCAGGCGGCGCAGACGGGAACCAATGTGAGCGCGTGGAACGATCTTACGGGTTCCCCGGTTACGAACGCCCCCGCGTTTAATCCAGGCCGCTTCGATATCTCCTCCGTTGCGGTCGATCTGCATGACCAGACAGGGGCGACGGTGTACGTCACGGTTCGCGGCTTCCATGTACCCCATGTCTACCGCTCCACCGATGCGGGAGCTCACTGGACCAACATCTCGCGCAACCTGCCTGACCTGCCTGCGAACAGCGTTGTGGTCGATCCGAACGACGCGAACACGATCTATGTGGCCCTCGATAACGGCGTCTACGCGACCAGCCAGGTAACGGCCTGCCCGACAGCCAACTGCTGGAACGTCTATGGCTCGGGTCTGCCTAATGCGCCGGCGATGCTGTTGACAGCGGCGCCCGGCATGAGCACCGGCGACGGACGCAGCGGCGAGCTTCGCGTGGCGACCTACGGGCGCGGAGTATGGCAGATTCCGTTGCTCACTGCGGCTGCTCCCGCACGGCCTGTAATCGCATCTTCTCCGAACGCACTAGGCTTCGGCGATCAGGCAGTCGGAACCGCGAGCACATCCAGCGGCATCACGCTAACGAATACGGGCAACGCTCCTCTGACGATCAGTCGCATCGATATCAGCCTCTCAGCCCTGCCGCTGGGGGCGCAGGCGGAGTTCTTTGAGACGAACACCTGTACAGGCGCCCCTGTTCCCGCAGGCCGGAGCTGCACGGTGTCAGTGGTCTTTGCGCCTGCAGCGCTCGGGAGCCGCTCCGCCACGATGACGATCTTTGCTGACGTTTCAGGTGGACAGGTAACCATCCCGCTCTCCGGCAACGGGACGCCGGGGAACCCCGTCGCGCTGACGCCGTTGTTTACCGATTATGGCTCGTTGGATATCAATGCCACCAGCGCCGTCCAGAACGTTACGGTTTCAAATACAGCGACCTTTGATATTGCTCTGGGAACTCCGGCGACCACGGGAGACTACCGCATCTCCGCCAACACGTGCACCGGCATCTTGAAGGCTGCGAGCGGCTGCACCGTGGGCATCGTGTTTACCCCGACGGCATCCGGAGTACGTTCCGGCGGTTTGAATATCGTTGCCAACGGGTCTGCATTGACGGCATCGCTGACCGGGCGCGGTGTCGTGCCCGCTACCGACGCGCTTGCTCCCGCGCAGCTGACTTATGCTGCGCAGCCGCTGGGCACTTCGAGCGCTCTCCAGGACGTCATTCTGACCAACACGGGAGATAAGGCGCTAACGCTGATCGCTGCCACGACAACGGGCGACTTCATTGCGATCAACTCCTGCGGGAACTCGCTGGCGGGTCACTCCACCTGCACGATCGGAGTGATCTTCCAGCCGACGGTGCTGGGTCAGGCATCGGGCACGCTGACGGTCTCGGATCAGTACCGCGCGCAAAGCGTAGCGCTGAGCGGCACGGGAATCGCTCCGCCGGGTGTCTCGCTCTCGCCGCTCTTCGGCATGAGCTTCCCGGCGACGGGCGTAGGGCTGAGGTCCGCACAGCAGACAGTCACACTGACCAACAACGGCGGGACCCCGCTCTCCATCTCGACGATCGCGGTCAGCGGCGATTTCGCTATCGAGCCGGGGGGCAACACCTGTCCGGATACGCTTTCCATTGGTTCAGCCTGCACCCTGCAGGTTGCATTCAAGCCGACCGCAGGCGGCGTGCGAAAGGGCGCCCTGACGATCAGCGACAGCGCTGCGGGATCACCACAGACGCTTCCGCTCGCCGGCTCCGGTGTGGCCTTCTCGCTGGCATTCAATGGTTCCTCGACGGTGACGACGTCGAGCGGGCAAAACGCCGTGTTTCCGCTTCTCCTTACGACCGGCCCGGCGGTTGCGGGTGCGAAGATTTCCCTGACCTGCGCGGGAGCACCGGTAAACTCCACCTGCAACATCACGCCTGCGACGATTCCCGTGGATGGAAACGCGGCGACGGTCTCCGTGACGGTGCTGACCGGGATTCCTAATCTGGCGCAGTCGCAACGGCCCAGGTATATGTGGTTTGCCCTCGTGCTTCCTGTTGGACTGCTGGGCCTGCGCCGCCGGTTTACCGCTGCTGCTCTGCTGTGCCTTCTTCTGGTCGCAAACGGATGCGGAGCAGGCAGACTGATCCCGTCGTCGGGTGGGCCGGGCTCCGGCAGTGGAAGCGCGAACGCCGTAACTCCTAACGGCACCTATACGATCGTGGTGACCGGCAACAGCGCAGGGCTGAGCCGCAGCGTCAATCTGACCCTGGTCGTCCAGTAGAGCGAGCTTATACGGCACGCCCGGCGCTCGCACCGGAGGCCCACGCCCACTGAAAGTTGTATCCTCCCAGCCAGCCGGTGACGTCGACGACCTCACCGATGAAATAGAGGCCGGGAACCCTGCGGCTCTCCATCGTCCTTGCATCCAGTTCGGCGGTGTCGACTCCTCCGGCGGTTACTTCGGCTTTTGCGTAGCCTTCCGTGCCTGCCGGAACGAGTCGCCAGGCGTGCAGGTCGCGCTCGAATGTTTGGAGCGCAGCGTTCGACCATCCTGCGGGAGGAGAGACGAGGAGCCAGCGCTCCGCAAGCCGCGCAGGAAGAATCGTCCGCAGTGCAGCCAGGATTGCCGTTCGATCCCGGCGCGACGTACTGGCAAGAACGGGTGCGAGCACATCGGCCTCCGGAGCGAGATCAATCTCGACGGCTTTGCCGGGCTGCCAGTACGAAGAGGCCTGAAGGATCGCAGGGCCGCTGAGGCCGCGATGGGTGATCAGCATCTTCTCGCGGAAGCGGACCGGGCGTCTGCCGTTGCCGGCGGCGGCGACAACCTCTGTGGAAAGGCCGGAGAGATCGCACCAGCGCTCGTGGTCCTGCGGGTTCAGGACCAGCGGAACCAGCGCCGGACGGCAGGGCACGATGGCGAGTCCAAACTGCTCTGCGAGCTGATAACCCAGCCCGGTCGCTCCCATCTTCGGGATGGAGAGGCCGCCGGTTGCGACGACGATGGAGGAGGCGGCGAAGCTGCCGGTTGAGGTGTCGACGACGAAACGATGGTTGTTGGTCGTCTCTTGCGCGCGTTCTACGCGGCCAATCTTTACGCCGGTCGCGATGCGGGCGTTTGCGTCGCGGCACTCGCGATCGAGCATGTTGACGATGTCCTGCGCGGAGCGGTCGCAGAAGAGCTGGCCGAGCGTCTTTTCGTGATACGAGATTCTGTGTTTTTCGACCAGGGCGATGATGTCGGCCGGAGTGAAGCGGGCGAGCGCGGATTTTGCGAAGTGCGGGTTGCCGGAGAGAAAGCTCTCGGCGCGGCAGTGGAGATTGGTGAAGTTGCACCGGCCGCCGCCGGAGATGAGGATCTTCCTGCCGATGCGCTCGGCGTGGTCGAGGACGAGGACGCTACGTCCGCGGCGTCCGGCCTCGATGGCGCACATCAGTCCGGCGGCGCCTGCTCCCAGAACCACTACATCGATCTTCTGCACGGAGTCCTCAGCTTCGATGCTATCAATCTGCCGGACGTCGGACCTCGCCAGCGGTGTGCGACCATGAAGAGATGGTGAAAGAGAGACGAGAGCGGACTCCAGAGGTGCAGGCAGGGCAGCCGCACGGGCCTGCTGTTGTGATTTCGCGGCGGGCGGCGGACCGTCTGCGTTCCGGGCACCTGTGGGTTTATCGCTCTGACGCGGAGGCGCTGATTCCACGCGCAGGCGAGCAGGAGATCGCTGCCGGTGCGCTGGTGACCGTGGTTGACAGCCGCGGAATTCCGCTGGGCAGCGGACTCTACAGCGCGTCGTCGCAGATTGCCGTCCGCATGGTGAGCAATGAGGCTCAGCTGACGCGGGAGAGCTATCTGGCGGAGACGCGAGGCCGCATCGCTGCGGCGCTCGCGCTGCGCGCCGAGCTGTCACCATCGTCAAACAGCGATAATTCCCGCCGGCTGATCTTCGCTGAGGCGGATGCTTTACCTGGCATTGTTGCGGACAGATATAACGATCTCGTGATCCTGCAGCTTCTGACGCAGGGCACGGCGCAGACCGACGTCCGCAAGGCGATCACCGAAGAGCTTCGCGAGCAGATGGGAGACAGCATCGCGACGATCGTCGAGCGGCCCGATCCGCGGATTCGCGAGCTGGAGGAGCTGGACGCTCCGGCGACTGCTCCGCTGTGGTCGACTCCGGAGGAGAAGCTGACGACGGTCTTCACGATCAACGGCGTGCACCTTCACTACGACGCATCCTCGGGCCAGAAGACGGGAGCGTTTCTCGATCAACGGCTCAACTATGCGGCGGCTGCGAGACATGCGCGCGGCGTTGCTCTCGATATCTGCACATACCAGGGCGGGTTTGCGCTGCACCTGGCGCAGAGCTGTGAGCGGGTTACGGGCGTCGATGTGAGCCTGGCGGCTTTGGAGGTCGCGGACCGCAACCTTCTGCTGAATCCCTCGCTCAAGGCGCAGGTGGACTGGCTGGAGGCGGACGCCTTTGAGCTGCTGCGCGAGTACGACGCTACGAACCAGCGCTTTGACACGATCGTGCTCGACCCTCCGGCGTTTGCAAAGTCGAAGCGGGCGGTCGAGGGCGCATTGCGCGGGTACAAGGAGATGAACCTGCGGGCGATGAAGATGCTGCGCCCGGGAGGAACGCTGGTCACCTGCTCGTGCTCGCACCATGTGGGCCGGGAGGATTTCGCCGGGGTGGTTGCGTCTGCGGCTGCGGACGCGCGACGGCGGGTGCAGGTGCTCGAGATGCGAGGAGCGGCGCCGGACCATCCGGAGATCCTGACACTGCCGGAGACGGCTTATCTGAAGTGCCTGATCTGCCGGGTCGACTGAGCCCCCCTGGGAATTTTCTGCAAAGTCTTCAAAAAGCAGGACTTAATCCTGGACTTGCCGGCAAAGTCTTGATAATAAAAACGATAGCGTCAAAGTCTTCAAAATAGAAGAGATAAGGCGCAAGTTCCTGACAAAGCGAACTATCCGGATGCGCTGGATTGCGCAGCAGCTTGTCATCCCCCACATAATCCATGCTAGCAACGTCGAGCATTTGTTTCGGCAACTGTATTGCACTTGTTTTGTATTAGTTGCGGGGAAACGTGCTTGACAGGTTTCGTGGTTCGGAGGGCCATTCGTCGTAGGGATTCTCCCGGATTGGAGATGGAAGCGAGGGGGGATCTTCTGTTCGGGAAGAGAAAGTTTCCGGCTGCGGACGCGTTTGCGCGGAAAAGTTTTATTGACCATCTGTACCAGAGCTGTGGTACAGTTCGTTTCCATGATCTTCCGAGTCAATTCATCCTCCGGCCAGCCCCTGTATTTGCAGCTGATGGAGCAGGTCCGTCATGCAGTTGAGACCGGAGTGCTGCAGGACGGCGATCTTATGCCCAGCATCCGGACGCTTGCCGAGGAGCTTGTTATCAGCCACAACACGGTTGCCAAGGCTTACCTGGAGCTGCAGCATGAGGGTTTGCTGGAGCTTCGTCATGGTTCGGGCGCTTATATCTCGGCTCCGCGAGGGGCGAAGGCGCGCTCGAGCAAGCTGCTGAAGGCGCAGGAGCGGGTACGCGGGGTGGTTGACGACCTGATGGGCGATGGTTTTGCGGCCGAAGAGATCCGCCGGTTGTTCGAGGCGCAGCTTCTCCACAAATCAACCGGAGGGCGGTCATGATTCCTGAACGCATCATCCAGACCAGCGCGCTTACGAAGCATTACGGGAGCTTTGGGGCGGTAGACCGGCTGAACCTCAGCGTTCGTGCGGAACGGATCACGGGATTTCTGGGGCGCAATGGCGCCGGGAAGAGCACGACCATCAAGATGCTGCTGGGGATGGTGCATCCCACGTCGGGCAGCGGGACGGTGCTGGGCTGCAGGATCGACGATCGTCGCGAGAGTATCGAGATTCGGCGCCGGGTGGCATACGTGGGTGAAGAGAAGGGCCTGTACGGCTATATGACCGTTGCCGAGCTGATCCGATTTACGCGATCGTTCTACACGGACTGGCAGCCCGACGTGGAGAAGAGACTGCTTGCGGAGTATCGTCTGCCGCCTGGCCGCAAGGTGAAGGCGCTGTCGAAGGGGATGCGGACCAAACTTGCGCTGTTGCTGGCGCTTGCACGTCGGCCTGCGCTGCTGATCCTCGATGAGCCGACCGAGGGGCTCGATCCGGTCTCGATTGAAGAGCTGCTGCAGACGCTGGTGACAGCGCCGGCTCAAGGCACGAGCGTCTTCTTCTCCTCGCACCAGTTGTCGGAGGTGGAGAGAGTCGCGGACGACATTCTGATGATCGATCGCGGAAGCGCTGTGCTGGACATGTCGCTCGAACAGATTCGTGAGAACTACCGTCGCATCTGCTTTGGTTTTTCGACGGCGGCGCCGCCTATGGAATCGCTCCGGGGAGTGGAGAAGGTTCGATGTGAAGGACGCCAGGTAACGATTGTGGCCAGCAGCAACTCGGAGGCGATCGCACAGATGGGGCGCGAGCGCGGCGCCGTTGATGTACGCGTGCTGCCGCTGACGCTGCGCGAGATCTTTCTGGAGACGGTCGAGGAGCGAAACCGGCAGGACCAGCAGAGGCACAGGGAGCGCGAAGATGCTCTGGTATAAGTCGTGGCGCGAGGTCCGGAATGTAATGCTGGCCGGCATGGGGGCGATGGCTGCGGCGTGCGTACTGATCGTATGGAACGAGAAGACGACGCGCTGGAATGCTGACCCGCAGATGAGCTATGTCGCCTATGTATGGAAGTCGGTGTACAACAGCATCGGGCGCGATCTCTTCGCGATGCTGGCGATCATTCTGGGTTCGGGCGGGCTGCTGCAGGAGAAGGCGCGCGGCACCTCGGGTTTTACGCTCAGCCTGCCGGTCAGCCGTCTGAGGATTGTTCTGACGCGCGCGGCGATGGGCTACGTGGGCGTACTTGCCATAGCGGCGGTTCCCGTGGCGGTCGTGCCTCTCGCCTCGCGGTACGTGGGTGAGAGCTATCCGGTGGGGCAGTGTGCCGGGTTCTTCTTCCTGTGGGCGGGCGCGGGAGCAGTGTTCTATGGACTCACGTTTCTCGTGGCGCATCGGATCGAAAGCGAGCCTGTAGCGGTGTTGATTGCGGTCCCTTTGCTGATGCTGTACGGGGCGGTGTTGAAGCTGCCGTGGCTGGCGCGGCTGCGCATGTTCGATCTCTTTTCGATTTTGAACGGCGAACAGATGCCGTTCTTTAACGAAGGTCAGCATCGGCTGGTGGGCCCGTTGCCATGGCTGGCGCTGGGCATCATGCTGGCCATCGGTGCGGCCTTTGGCCGGGCTGCGGCGCGGCGCATGGAGCCGCTGGATTTCTAAGGGGGCGACAGATGCTGTTGTACAAGGCATGGCGAGAGAGCTCGATGCGATTTCTGATCAGTGCCGGTGTGATTGCCGCGCTCTGCCTGATGTACGTGGTGTTGCACAGGCAGTTTTATCCGGGGATAGCGCGTGAGCATGCCAGAGTCGGCAACTATGTTCAGTACATCCATTGGACGATCTTTGGCG
>Ga0164242_10000221_pt1 | contig 70998 bp, 79 predicted proteins | sample OricomgcompostMG_FD_108783 | JGI IMG/M metagenome (GOLD analysis project Ga0164242, IMG submission 108783) | Miracle-Growth compost microbial communities from Emeryville, California, USA - Original compost - Miracle growth compost (MG) ... | reverse complement strand
CTATGTCACTTAACGTGCTTCTTGCTCTAACTGCCAGCCGGTTACCTCCACGGAATTAGGCCGGGCCAATTTCTGTCAAGTGTGGACTCTTGATACGCGTCCTTTGAATAAGATGTTTGTAAGAGTCTTCCGTAGCCTTATCTTCCTCTAGGCGACCTTTGACTTATACCTCAATCATGCTACCACACTGTGTACGAGCAGCCAAAGGAACGGACAGAGGCTTAATAGAACTGCTCACCAAATGTGTCTTGTAAAAAGAAAAGGTAGTCGAAATGCAACACGGTCGGCCAGGATGAACTCAGCCGACGACATTGCCCTCTCTTACTATTATGCTGACAGCAGTGCGCGCAGACACGAACGATCTGGAGCTGACTGCGTACGAAGCCACGACACAGCTTCGCCAATTTCTTCAAGGGAGAAGTTGATAGCTCGAAATGCCCAAGTCTGCTGTAAGAATCCGTCTCCAGTGCAGAGTACCCGACAAAAAGCATGATTTTGGAAATGCACAGCTGACCTCAGACCAGAGCCATCGAAGGCCGGCAGGACCGGACTGCTGCCATGCTTCGTGGCGTGATAACACGCCTCCCACCGTATATCTGAGTACGGTGTAGCTCTCTACAGGCAGCTCGAGGATATTTAGTACTGGCAGCACAATGGCAGCACTCTCTGCCTTCACCGCTAGATCCCTTACCACCCCCATATAGCGGCGGGTGAATACTACATATAGGACAGCGGATGGCATCCCAAATAAGGAGCCTAGGGAGAGGCCCGAGTATTGTCAGGGAGTGTTTATACTACGTTTGTGGTGGATCCGATGGGGGACATATTGAGCCTATCACTTCGATCCCTAGAGGACGTAGACGCCGAAGGTCGCCGCGGTTGTATTTGTGTTATGGCTGGGCACTCTGCGTTGGCGTACGTCAAGGTGGCGGGTTGGGTGTGATTTTCTTGTATCAGGACTCGATTCCTCTTGACAACAGTTGACAGACATACGCAAGTGAGGGACTGTTGATAGACTGCTCAAAGGAAACGCTAGGTTTAAATCCCTCCTTGCTCTTGTTGGCTGCTATGATTCCTTCGGCGATGCCGATGTAAAAGCTGGGACCGAGCAACCAGCATCGCGTTAGACCATAAGAATCCTAGTTTTTGCGACATCATAAAAATATGCTTTGAAGGCATGGCTAGACCCATGACCGGAGAAGGAGAAGGCCAACCCAACCCGCTCATAGGTGTTGCATTTGCCAACAACCGGCTTAACAGCCATGGCTATGACACTGCCCACTGAGACCGTACCTAGGTATAGCAACAATACTGTGAACTCGCGGCCTTCAAATCTGCCCGCATCGTCCGGAGCATAGATTGCAAGAACTGAGACGGCCGAGTTGCCTGATAGGAGATAGAGCGTACGACGCCCGGGTACGACTAAATCTGGCAGCTCCTTTATCAACCCACTCCGTATTCTGCCATACGCTTCGATAGATCCACCTTCTACCGCACCGAATTTATCGAGGCCTGTCGGGGTCACTTTGGTGGCGACAATATCGAGGTCGCTGCAGAATTGATTCTCGTACCTGTAGTTAACGAATTCCACTCCAAATTTTGCAGCTGCCCAGGACCAAGACGGCGCTATGTAACAGGATGAAGTTGACGACGTGATAAATGCGAGGTCTCCCCAAGGTGGCACGTACCAGGAGAGCGCCCTGGGTATGTCTTTGTCCCAAACGCCAGCAAGGTATCGAGAGTCAGCTGCAGACTGAAAATCGGATGCCAGCCCGGAGAGTGCTGGGAGCCTATCAGTAATATGGGTCAGGTTCAGCATGGAATAGGTAGTGACAAGAGAGGCCCAGTATTCGAAACAACTTGTCTGACTCCGCAGTTGGTTAGTGGCGCACTTTACGACAATGTCGACTTCCGCGGAATCCCACTTGGTTGCATAATGACAGTTGTCGAATCGAACGTTGGTAAAGCACTCAAGGTACATATTCTTAGTACCGAAGTAAAGGACCCGTCCGGAAAGTAACCTTTCTTGTAATACCCAGGCCCTCGTGGAGAGCGGAGAGTTCTGTTCTGGTGAAAGAGTGAGTGGATCTTCGTCGATACCACGGTGTGATAGAACAAGTTGGCAAGGACTTCTGCCATCTGATGGCTGTATCATTATCTCGTAGCCGGTATTACGAGGATGAAGAAAACCCGACTCACAACCAGATGCTGCTGCTCCGGCCAATGTAACGAATGAATCCTTGTAGATGCGTCCCATTTCTGCACATTGCTCTTCCCAGTCACGTTTACAGTCTTGTCTGATGCACATAGAATCAATCCAAAGGTATTTCAGACCTAGTAATCGCGTGGTGGTGACAGCGTCTCGAAACGTCTTTGGCAGACTTTCGTATGGGATTTTGTGTTGAAACTCATCATAAGTGTCTTTGTTGAGGACCAGCGGTTGTGAATCTCCCCAGCAATGGCTCAGAGTCGCATAGCAGCCATAGTTTTTGACGTCGACTTGAAGACGCAAGTCAGAAGTACCGTCAAAAGCGGACAAATCAAGAATGCGAGTAGGCAGCCGAGATATCAATGACTTAGGGCAACTTGGATGACTCGTAACACAATCATTAAGAGCGTTTTGCTAGTGGCATATCCGCTGCAGCTGTCACCCGTCTTCCGATGACGTTCCATTCGCGCAGAGCAACGCTGCCTTTGTATTGTTAAACATGTGTTTGATACTCGGGTTGAGAGTTGTACGTACCTGGGAGAGATGATACCTCGATAAAGGGGTATATCTCGTCAACGGGATCAGGGATCTCCGGGATGACCCGTAAGTATAGTAGTCCTCGGAGGCCTTGAAATGATGAGTCGGAATAGCTGGTAGCCTCTGAGAGAACAGCTTCTACGAAGAATGCGAAGCGCCTCAAGCCCTGACCTTTCCGTGTGCTTTCTTCTGAATTAAAATGCTCATGGCCACTGCCCTCGGGGCAGTGGTCTAACTGTCGGTGATAATTTTCCGCTTCTTCAACTGAGCGGGAAAGACCATGTGCATAGTATTCAAGGAGAACAGTCCTAAACAGCGCGCAAGCTTGGCATCCATTTTGAATCGACTTGAGAATGAGCTGCTTAAAGATGCTCCAGCTACAGGAGATATTATGTAGATAGGATCATGTACCCAAAAAGGATGCTTGGGCATCATGCATATGGCGCATACAATTACATCTGACATCTACCAACGAGCTGCTGCATGGCCACTAAAGGGGCACATCAGGCACGAATAACTGGTGGTGAGGGTCGTGTGGTTGGGCCTCGGTGCCTCAAGACACTGCTTCAGAAGATTCGTCTGAGTGGGGCTCGCTCCTGGGTAAGGATTTCTTAGTGGTCTGTCGACAGATGCCGGCTGATGCAGCCATGATGACTTGCGGTAATGTCCAAGAAATTGACCCAAACCCAAGATTGTGCTCGTTGCGATATGTTCAAGGAAACCAATGCAAAATATGAGATTAAAGGCATGCCCATACCTGACGAGACTTGGTCTCACATAACGCTATTTATTGGAGCTTAATAGAGGCTGGGCCGTACGAGCTTTCCCTTAAAGCGGCTAACTGATTTGAAGCCCAAAGATATTTGCTCTTCCTACCTGATCCCTAAGGTAGGTCCCTACCTTACCTACCTACCTAGGTACCTCCGTATGCGCAATGATTTGGTGCTCGTAGGCCTAAACGTAAATCTCGCGAAATAGCCGCCATGCTCACGAAGTCGTTTTATTTCCCGCAGTTACCCATGGACCGTGCTTCTAAACAGGATATTCCAGCAACACTATTGTCATGGTTTGATCCGACCTTTGGGTTGCTAATACCCCTGGCCGCCATATGCTACTAAATCCGACCAACAGAAACAGAAGCTTGTCCCTGAGGCCACGGGAAGAAATCGGCATCGCCCTGAGACAAGAGCGAGGTACCCGGACAGAACATGAGACTCTCACCAGCTTTCCATCGCATTCTGGATTAGCAGTGTCTCAGTTGGCCGCGCTTGCAGCGTCGGAATTACCCATCAGACAAAGAAAAGACATGGGGCGCTGCCAAGTTGGCGTGGCTGCACATTTCTCAGATCACGTCCAGGGCTACTCTGAGCCGAGACTCTGAGCCAAGACTCTGAGCAACAAGACCCCGGGTGTTGGAACGCGTCGGATGTAAGTCCCGAGAGTTATGTAATTACATGCAATATGCGGCCAGCCAACCCCGCAGCAGTCCGGGATCTGGCGCCGGAGCGGTTCAGGTGCCGGGCTCGAGCTAGGGTATCAGAGACCCACCCGGAGGCGCCCACGATCACCTCGTGGTTCTGGGGTAATCTCGGAGACCAAGGAACTGGCCGAGCATTTGGCAAGGCCCTTGGAAACCATGCCTACAATGCCTATGACCGGATCTGGCAGCACAAGGTTGTGCTCGTTCTTCTAGCCGAAGCGCAAGTTCAGGTACGACATTCCAGGCTCCACTACATCAACGCCCAGGGCCTCCGCCTTCGCATTTCCCGCTGCGCCAGCCGCTACGAGGAGCGGGGTGAAATGCTAGTAACCGGCATAATCAGACGATGTTGACAATGTGCGTGTTGGAGAGACTTCGGAGCTGAGCTTACCTCGACAGTCGGATGGGACCGCTTGAACTCGTATAGAGATTCTAGCTCGAGCAACGCCTTCCTCCTCGCGCCGGCATCCTTGTTTTGGACAGCCCTTCTCACATGCGTGTCGAAAGCTCTCGATTCAGCGAGAACCTTTTCTCGAACAGCCTCCCTCTCTTCATCAGTCTTCGCCTCTTGTATTTCCTCGATAGACCGGAATGAATGCACAGCCATCCCAGAGCCTACGATGAGGTACCCCTCGTGTCTGATAAACCGACCAGTCAGTAAGGCCGGAGACGAAATATCTAGCCTATATAACATACCGCAGGGACTCGACGATCTCTCCCAGACGGATTTGGCTCTCGAGGTCATAGCCGTGGTACGTAGATACCTGTATCAACGGTATATCGAGAGGCTTCTCCGGCGGGAACATGAGCTTGAAAGGCACCCAGACGCCATGGTCAACTCCGCGTTCCACACGCTTGGCCTTGACTCCCGACTTGACCAGGTGCTTCCATATTTCAACCGCGAGGTCGGGTGCGTCCTTGTGTGGCCAATCGTAATCATAAACGAAGGGTGTTGAATCGTGGAAGTCGCCGACGAAATCGTGCTGGAGGGGTTTCGGTTGCGGGTTAGATGCTGGAACCAGGCTAGGGTTCGTGGTGCCGTTTGGAGTTTTGGTGTTCGCTCACCTGGATATATGTCCCCTCCTTGACATTTACTGTGAGGTGCCGTGTTAGCTATTCCGATCCCTTCCGCCAGCCGAGCGGACGTCTCTCCGCTTGTCGACAACTCACCTTCAATCACACCAGGCCCATGAATCTCCCCGGCTTCGAAGTGGCCGCTGAACGCCACAATGGCTTTCGGTCGGGGGGATAGCGCAAGAATTTCATCGCCAATGGCCCTCAGGTTATCCTGAACGATGTGGTTGTTGTCCGTTTCTCTCCAGAGAAGGCCGACTCCAGCATGTCCGATGTAGTACGCCGGGAGAGGCTGAGGAGGCTGGGATGCTGACGGCATGGTCGCTGATCGACAAGGCGAGAACGGTCCCGTGGCACAGAGCTTGGTATTAACAAGTTTCGACAACCACCAATTATTATATATACCGAAAGAACAAAACCCACATTCCGAACCCTCCGAGGTGAATTATTAATTTGCTGGATGAATCACAGGGTATTGGCATTGCGGTGGGGGCAGTTCTATCACCGGGAATACTGCTCCCTGCCAGCGATGGTATTGCGCGACTTAGGTGCGGATGGCGTTGTGTTTGTTTGGACTCAACGCGTCGAAGGAGCGCAGTCCAGCACCCGCAATGGCGGGCCTCAGGAACTCCGTCCCAGGAAGAAGGAATGGATCGTGAGAAAGTTTGGTGATCGGCGACGAAAAATTACCCTGGTAAGTGCAGCGTGAGTCCATCGTTAGTTATTGTTAGCGTCCACCCTTTCTGCCCTCATTCCCTCAATAAAACCCCACATAGTTACCGGTCACGACATCTTAAGCCGCAAAGGCGACAAGAGTATTGCAAACGGCCGGCTCTCGTGTGGGAGAGGAGTATTGGTAAAAGTAATGGTACCGCGCCATTGGCTCGGGTCAGCTCCCTGGGTTACTGTTAGCCCACCTCACCTTCCACGGCGGGGGCCTATTGCCTCCTTGTCTTGCACCTCGGTCTTGTTGTATAAATTCGGACTGGCCGGGAGCCGTGACGGAATGATATATTTGAAGGCGCTTCACGGCGCATCCCGTCCTGTCCTGGTGTACTGTTCTTCTAGCTGTGATTCAGGACATCACCAAATCTGACAACAAAATGACAACCCAGCACCCTTACTCCGAAGCTGTCTTTAACACGGCGGAGACGGATCCTGAAAAAGAAGTGCGCCAGGATGACGAGAAGTCAGGCACCTCTAGCCCGAGAATTTCGGACCATTTCAAAGAGAGCCACATCCCCGAGATAACATCCGCCCCTTCTGACGGAGGCGAGCGGGACCCCGAGTATCCAAACGATGTAGTGTTTCACCAAGTCATCGTCAAGGACGGGAGAGAGGTCCTTGTGAGCTGGACGCCAGTGGAACAAGCACGAGTTGTCCGCAAGGCTGATTTCCTGTTTCTGCCTTTATTTGCTGTACGTATAAGCCGGGAGCTGGGAGCCACGTTGGAGTGCCCAATTCACTGCAACAGCGTGCTAATGACTAAGAATCACCATTGTAGTTGATGTTCGCCTGGATGGCCATCGATCGTGCCAATGTCTCAGGTGTCCTGACGTCAACCTTCCTCAAAGATACGGGCATCACCCGCGACCAAGCCAATACCGGCGTGTCACTCCTATGGCTAGGCATCGTTCTCCTCGAAATCCCATCAAACGTAAGCTTTCCCATAATCCCCATCCCGGTCTCCTCCTTGGCTAACTTTTCCTCACCAGGTGGTTCTGCATCGCATCGGACCTCACGTCTGGATCCCCGCACAGGTCATAGTCTGGGGTCTCTTCGAAATCCTGCAGTGCTTCGTCACCGGCCCCGAGGGATGGTACGCCGCGCGCCTATTCCTGGGCCTGGCGGAGAGCGGCTTCCTCCCGGGAGCCCTATACACGCTCTCGCAGTGGTACACGCAGGACGAGATCACCTCGCGCACAGCCGCCTTCTTCTTTGGCTCGTCTGTAGCGTCTGCTTTTGGCTCACTGATTTCCTCCGGGGCGCTCCGGCTCGAGGGCCAGCACGGCATACGCGGTTGGCAATGGTCAGTCTTCCGAGAGGAAAGAATAACGCATATTTACCCTAGAGAGAACTAATGCAGGGACTCTAGGATATTTATCATTTGTGGAGTTTCAACGATAGGTGGGGATGTTCGCCAGTTGAGATGGATGTAGCTAACATGAATGCCCTCCCGTCGCAGTCACCGGCGTACTAGCATTCGCCCTCGTCCCAAAGTCCCCCTACCATACCGGAAATCTCTTCAGTGGACTCATACGAGTACGGGGGTGGTTCTCCGAGCGCGAAGCCGATGTATTCACCGCGAGGATACTCTATAAGGATTCCAGTAAAAAGCACGCGTCATCCATGAAAATTAGATGGAAGGACATGTATGTACTGGTCTTTTGAACACGTCCCCTTGGAACTCTATAACTAACTTACCAACAGAACCGACGTCTTGTTGCACTGGGCCACCTGGCCGTACTTAATCGCTTGCCTGACCGGCCTGCAGTCAATCAACGGGTTAAGCACCTGGGGCGCGACCATCATCCAGTCCTTGGGATTCAGCAGCATTACCGCCAACCTACTAAATGCCCCGGGCCCTATTCTGGCCGGCATATTTGGCCTTGTCCTGTCCTCCTTCGTGGATCGGTATAAACGGTTTGGTTACGCCATTCTATTTTCGGGCTTCTGGACTCTCGCGGGCCTAGTCGCCCTCTATGTAAGCCCCCACCCCCTGGCCGAGGGTCAGTATTAAATGGATATGAGGAGATTCTGATTGTTTTGTGTTCTCCCGAATATAGAACCTACCAGTGGCTTCAAAGTCGTCCTGGTCCTTCTATGCCGCCTACCTCGTTACGCAGTCATCTCCGTAGGTACTTCCAACATGGAGTGTAAGAGAGAAGATTTATTAAACTATCTCCGTAGTGCCTGGCAGCCGATCAACGTTACTTGGCTCTCGCTCAACTTCAAGTCGCCACAGAAACGCGCCATTGCTTACGCCGTGTATAGTAAGAAATACCCACCACGCCACAGCTGCGCATGCTAATCATATAACACAGTGGGATGCTCAAACCTAGGGGGTACCTACGGAAATCAGGTCTTTAGAGGCGTACAAACCTATATACCTTTACTACGCTGAATGTCTTGCTAACAGTCGTGCTAGAGTGACGCCCCTCTCTACCGCAAGGCATGGATCGCCTGCCTTTCCCTTGCCGCTGTGTGGATTATGACGATCATCGCCCAAACCTTCCTATTTCAGTTTTCGAATCGACGCTTTAGAAAGGAGCTAGAACTAGAGGGTCAGCAGGAGTTGGAATTAGAGATCGCGTTCAGCGATAGAAAGGGACGCAAGAACAGGTATTATTGGTAAATTGCTAGATGTAACGAAAACCAATTAGTATTGCTATTAAGTAGGTAAGTGAATACAAGAAGACTCTGATAAAGTAGAATAAGGAAGAAAAGGAGGAAAGAAGGAATGGTGTAAGCCTGATGATATATGCCCTGCCCGAAAGCAAATGAGTGTAGGTGCCGCGTTGGATATGCTGAGCCGACAGGCCAATAGCGCGCCACAAATTAGGCACGATTGGTCCTAGTTAGTGCCTGTGAATCCAACGTGCCTGGCTAACAGAGTAGAAAAAGGTAGACGAAGTGAACACGAACACAAGCTGGACATGTTTTGATTACGATTTCAACACTCAAATCTTTGAAACTCGGCCAACTCTCGTAAACTCACCCAATCATAAAATCAGCTATCATGAAGAATTTCGAGTGTTACTGTGCTATCTATGGTGGTTCTCTTCTTGAGCCTAAGATCGGTTCATGGGCCCCGGCCGACCTTAAACGACGGCGAGCGTGGGTTAACCGGCGGCGCCAGGCGCGAGATATCATTGAAGAGTTTGACGGTTCCGATTAAGACGACGAGTACTACAACGAGGAAGAACAGTGGTTTGAGGATCAGCAGGGCCTGTCCTACGACCCAGAATTTGTTAGCGAGGAAAGCGCTGCGTGGCTCACGGAGACCCGCTGTCTTAGCTTCAACCCTTCTGCCGAGGGCCCTAAGAAGCAAGTTATACAATACTCTGTCCAGGATACGGCTAATCACTGATTCCGGCGAAGGGCCTTTATCTCTGGTCCTGGGATTTACGGCCAGAACGTAAGACATAACACCTGTGAATGTCAACAAATGGCACGTCCTAATTAATATATATATATTCTCAGGGACGATTCCACGTTGCACTGGGCGACGGTAAGTCTAACCTGCATTCTAAACTGCATCGACTTAATGTAGCCTACATCTTAAAGGGGCCGCTGACGAGTTTGGATTAGATCCAAGCTAGCCTGCCGATGAGCAGTGTTTTAACTCGTCCAAGTTTCTACGTTTTCGAGCCCAGTGGCGTTGCCACATTTCCTTTCCATGACTGCTGCCTCGAAATCCTTACCAAGGTTATCACTGGGCTCGTGGACGCCGGAAACATCGACAAGGATGTGCTGTACAATGCTATGGCGTCGCTGGCGCTCTCGGGAGGAAGCGCCACTTATTTGGTTCTTGATTACGGCGACGTCTTAGGCCGTGACCAGTCCTGGCAATCAATATCAGGCGAGGAGGTATGTTGCCACGGAGAATGCTGACGTATTAACACTGACCAATTCCCATGAAGTTCGCCGTCACGCCTCCTACAGTTGTTCCAGAGACCGAAGAATTCATACGCGATGCAATCCTCCGGGATCAGTTTAAGGTCCGGCCAGTGGGGGTTGACACTCCCCATGGGCAAATTCATTCAGCAAGCTGCCGACTGGACTCCTGCACATGATTTATCGATATCTACCGGTGAAGTCATTACTTTCCCTTACGACTGCATCATGGTCAGCCTTGGTCTCCACTCGCAATAACCAGTTCTGGAAATTGTTTATCTCCTGGAACATGCCTTGGTTATGGGAGTTAGAGAAGATCATCTGTGATATCCAGCCGATCGACCTGGACTATGAATCACTATACTTTTGACTCGACGCGGAAATCACTCCGAGGTACGGAGTGACCGGACCGTTCATGGGTTTGGCAAATCGCAGACATATCTGGGGTGCTTGTCAACAGCTCGCGGGCTCTTACTTCAAGCAGATGGAGCAACGCCCGTCTGGAAGCTGATGCGGAAATTCTCGAACAAAGCAGGTGTCTGCAGATGCCTTTTGTATCCTTGCTCCAACCGCGGAAGAGCTAGAGATACAGAGGATGTTTGGGCTCACTCTTGGCAGGAAATGGAGGATCAAGCTGGTCTATTTGAGACGTTCTGGAACGACGACCTTGGTTTGGTTGGCATAGACGTGGCGTGGCGGGAGACTAACCGGCGCGTCTTTGGTGCTGACGATGTTAGTGATGACCTAACGGTTCAGAAGAGTGCAAAGCCTGTAGGATCGCGGAACTGGGTCGAAGGGCTGATTCTACGCATTCCTGGGGTGATAGGAGTACGCGATAAAGCGTCTACTGCTATACGCGGCGTCATTGTAAGTGTCAACTTGGTGTTGTCTTGACCTTGGCCAACTTGCTTACTGGATAATTTATTCTAGATCATCCGTAAATTCGGCGATATGCTTAGCTTTGGCGATGGAAGGGGAAATTACCGACTGCTTGTAGCATCCCCAGGCAACGTGCTAGTTGGCGTCACTGGGCAAATCAGTCGCGTCTGTCCAAACCAACCCTACCATACGTCATGACAAACAAACTGATACTAATATTTCGTGCCATTAAAGGATGGTGCGATCACCCGACCTGGGATTCTGGAATGCCCTCGGGCATCAGACTCCTACGTACTCGGACAGGACGTGAAAGCCACCTTCACTCGACGTCTCATGTGGGATGACAAATCCTACATCACCGCTATCCGCTCCGCATTTCCCATTGCTCTGCTCTCGTCACCTCCCACAGCGACCGCGCTACCACTTGCGACAATGGAGAGTACCGTGGGTAAGCCGACCGGGGACCTGACTCCACACACGCTTCTCCTTTGGGCAAGGAACTCTGCGGGAATCGCCAAAGTGGGACGAGTCTCACTGCGTAAGACCTGGTGGTGATGGCACCGAACAGGGCGACACAGTGTTTGACATGAGGGTGGAATGCCCGGCGATATGGGCAGCCCAACCTGCACGTAGGGCATAGAAAGTCGGACAGTTACGGCAACCTGAAGGACTGGCCTGACGACCAAATGGTCCATGTCGACATTGACGGTGATGGGGGAGAGATCATATCCGAGGTTGCCATAACCACGGCGGATTGTCCCAGGGCAATTATGGTGCGTGGGCTATCGAATCCTTTGTCTCGTCGAGGAAGGTAACAGTCTTTACGTCGAACAGCTGAAGACCAACAAGGGAAATCAGATTTCCGTCGGAAATCCCGAGCAGCGAGAGTGGAGCGTTCGGCATGCCCCGGAAGGTGAACAACTTATCGGGCTCGTTCTTGCGTTTGCGCCCAGGATTGGAACTCAGGTGAGTATGGCTCGAGAAAATCCCGATTGCAACATGTATCCTTGATGTCGTAGGTGCTGACATGGCCACGTGCGGGATGATGAAAGATTGGTATCTATCGCAACCGTGTCAAGAAAAGTTGATATGTTTCAATAAGTACTGGCAGGTAGCATAGGTATGGATCGGCGGCGGCTCCGGTCGGGAAACTACGAAACATGCCCGAGACCTTGGGGAAGACGGATCGTCTCAATTCCAGGGCGAGTTAGAGTTTCTCGAGGTTGGGGAACATAGCAGAAAGATTAAGGTATATACAAATATGGTATCTAAACGGTGAATCGTTCTCCAAACCGCCCCAAGCTCCGATGCGAAACCTTAGTGAGGCTATAAGGAGTGTAAAAGTAAGCACATCAACATAGACGTGAGCATCATCCATCCACCAATTCCTAAACGCATGATATTTCCACCAGAGCCCCCGGGGCTCAGCACGCTTCCTGAAGACCCCGCCACGGCGACGACTCGTCCCGACGAGGCTAGGACCTTGTTGCCAGAGGGGTATTGGATGTTGTAGACCGGAGCCGTGGTCAAAACGGCGGGTGTACCCAGCGTGCTCGGGCACTTGGGTTGGTTGTCCGTCGGGTAGTTGAGCGTGCATTTCTCGTCGAGACCCCAAGAGCATATCGGGTCAAGTATGTTGTATACGAGGTAATTCTTCGCAACCCAGCTGTCTTTCTTATCAAGGCAGCTCGCGAGAAAATTCATGCTATTTGCAGCACTGAAAGGTAGTTTGTGGCCATCTGTGTGAATCAAATCGGCGCATTTCGAAGCTTCGACGTCCTTGTATTCCATCGATACGCCGCCGCCCGCTGTCGGCTTCGACAAGGCCGAATAGCCAGTATTGAGATAGTTCCACGCATCGTAGCTAACGTCGTGCGCGCCGCCCGACTGGTCGATCTTGAGGAGGTAAACGGTTCGGCCGCCATAGCTCAGAGAAACGCAGATTTTATCGCAGTCGACTGAGCTAGGCCAGTATGCGACGCGGTCGGTATTAATCTTGCAACCGAGCACGCCGACGGAGGAGGAATAGCTGTCGTGGGGTGTCGCCCACACGGTGCCGTCAGCAACGGCAAGCGAAGCGCAGCCAAGCCATGAGAACAGGATCGCCCAGCGCATCGCGATAAAAGAGTGGCTGATGAATGACATCGTGGGGTGGGGAAAAGAGTGGGCTGTCGCGCGTTGCGCGCCGTTGTAAAGCTTAAATTAAAAGAGTGACCGACCGCTCGTCGCGGCGGCGTTTATTTTTGCGACTCAGGCAGTCGCGAACATTGGCGATGGTTCGAGTCGTCGGGCGTGGAGTAAACTGGGGGAAGGGAAAGTTCGTGCGCCTTCGTGCGATCCGGGCTGTAAGCTGATTTTTGAAATTACCCACCAGCTCTGGCTTAGCGCCAGGCACAGAACCAGGGATTGCGGTCCGCATTGATTGGCTTGTGCAGTTTTCTAGCGCGTTTCTTATTTCCCCGGATGCCCGGGCCGCCAGTACCTGCATATTATTGCTCAAGGGTCTGAGGTTCAGTGCACCAATTCGAGGAATGGAAAGGTACCCTATGATGTGCATCCCGAACGGTCATTCATATGCAGGTTGGGAGAGTACGTTTGTATCACAGCGAAGCAGAGCGCAGGCCACTCATGCACATCTCCAGTTCGAATTCAAGGTGTAACTGATTTGGCTCGCTCGACAAATCCGCCGTTCTGCCCTCGCCTCTAAGCAGTTCAAATTACCTCCTGAACAACGCCAAGAACATCCAGCCGCCTTATTGAAAGCACATCTATCCCGATCGTCAAGCCTCGTCGCTCATGAATCCCTGAAGGAATTCATTACGGGCAATAACTGCACGTAGCTGCTTGCCAAATATCCTATTTTCGAATGTTAGCCCAAGCACGTAGGCATGGCAGACAGGACCGCGTGGAACTTACCAAAGCGGGATCGTCAGAAGGCAAACAGCGAGGAATAGCGCGCCCAGGATGCTGAACACAATCAGGGGACCGTCTTTGGCTAGCCAGTCGTTCACGAAGTAGGTGAGGCCGAACGTCAAGATGTTCCTGGCATTGATAGCCACGAAGGCCTCCTCGTTCAGCGTGCGGTGGCAGTCTACCACGTAACCGAACGCGCAGGTCGCCAGGAAAGCCATACTCATGTTTGCGAGTCCGAAGCACAGCACGGGGCCGAGCCAGTGTGTCTGATACTCGACGGAGGCACCGAAGCCGAAGAACCCAACCACGCCCAGGATCGTGGCCACGATCATGAGGGGAAGTCGGAACTCAGGTTCATAAATGCCTCGGTTCTTCTTCGTAAGCCAGAGACAGATGTAGTCGTTTAGTGGGCCGGAAATCAGTTCGCCGAGGACTGTCAGGATAAAAGGTGACAGGCTGATCAGACCCGTCTGGCTCACGGAGAAGTTATAGGGAGGTTGGGTGAAGATAACCGCATTGACAACGGAAAAGACAACGATCCACGTGATTGTCGTTCCTGTAAGGGGTTAGATTTCGTGTAGAACTAGGAGGTAGCTAACGAGGGTTTGCTTGCCGTATAACAGGAACGCCCAGAAGACTGCGGGGTAGAACAAGAGGATAACAGGCCGGACGAAAACCTTCCACAGTTTGGCATGAGTGTGGCGGCCAGTGAAGACGCGCAGCGATCGGAAGAAACTATGCTTTTGCATGGGATCCTCATCAGCGCGACCGACGAAAATGTAATGCAAGGGGCCGCTCCCTCTCTCTAGGGCTGGCGTATCGGCAGCGGTAGGCACAGCTGTGCCCTTGTCGTCGGTGCCCTTGTCCTCGGGGTATTTCACATCGTGCTCGTGGGCGAGCTCCATGTGAGGTTTCTCGGAACCCTTGTTGTCCGGACTCGGCACGATAACTAGCGAGTTTCGGCGGTAAACCGTCTCCGGGACGAAGAAGACGATGGCAATCATGAGGACACCAAAGAAGATAGCGCAAACCCCGAATGTCCACTGATAGCCGTCGAGTTCGATGATGTACCCTGCTACCAGTGCGCCGCCGCTGATGCCGGTGAGCAGGAACAGGTTCCACACGGCAATGCGTGTTGCTCGCTCGTGGACGAAGTAGAGATCGCCGATGGTGCATTGCACGAGTACCTCATACGGCGCCATGCCGACACCGGCGACGATACGACTGCCAAGAAAGGAGTTGTACTCGGAGACAGCGGCGCCCCAGACACTCGTCACGAACATGATGATGATGGCAAGCAAAAAGACGGGTCGCCGCCCAATGATCTTGGCCAGCGGATTTGTGAGAAACAGACCTAGCCCAATGGTAAGAATGAGCCAGGCCGTCGCCTGAGAGAGAATCTCGATAGTGATGTTTAGGTTCTGAGAAACCTCGACGAACCCCGGCGACAGCATTGGGCCATACGCGCCGACCACCGCGGCCGACAGGCTGATGATGATAAGAATCATTTCCTTCTTCCTACAATCACTCGCGGTTAGACCAAAAGACCCAACAGGGGGGTCCAACCCGTGGGGTCGCAACAAACCATTGCGGCCACTATTACAAGCGTGAGTCAGTGGGTTGGCCTTGCCTTGGGCACAGGATAAGTGATTAGACTTACATTCAAAGGATCGTTAGGGTTATCCGATGGTTGCGGGACAAGGATGACTTCCGAGAACCTCCCGGTCCCGTGTTTTAGCTGATCCCTCGGGATGTCACCGAACTCGGGCGGCAGATCGTCCTGGTCCGTCATGACGGCTACATGGCAACTCGCGTCAGTCGTGGGTGGTACACATTATTGCCAAGGGTGAGGGGGGTTGTTCAACATACCCGTGCCAGGCACGGCCTCCATCTTCTTCGACTCGAGAATCCCGAAAGGCATTGCGACGTCTATCAAGGGTTTGTTGAATTGGGGAAAGATGGGAGGAACAATGGGGAAGAAATAACAATGGAATTGGGCGCGCGACAAGCCTTTCCCAGGGCCCCGGCTGACATGGGGCCATCGCAGACTAATTTACCAAGAGCGCCGCTGCCCCTACCACTATGTACGCTTTGACCTTAGTGTAGTAACTACCGCCGGTCTTGGCGTCGACCCCAGGCAGAATAATCGGGTTGTCCAATTATTAATTGCCGAGGGTTTCTTCAGGCGGATCTAGCCTGTTCCATGCAAGTCAGACAGGTTTCTCCAATGACCACATACACGATGGGGGCTGCGGGGTGTCAGAAGGGTGGAGTTGTACCCCGCGAGTCATCCCAAGCGCCGATGGGGTTGAGGGTCAGCCTTCCGGCATGTCTCCGGTCTGGTGCTGGTTGTCGGATTTAAGATCTAACGACTTTGAGGGGGTGAAATCGGGCATAAGACTTACTTACCCCTAAAAGAAGGTCGTCCCAGAGCTGCACATTCCCGCTTACTCTACGCGCCAACGCCAGCACCTAGAACAAACCCCAGCCATGGCTGAATTTCCGAGACTACCGCCCTCCGGCATCAAGGTCATCATCGTGGGCGCCGGCTTTGCCGGGCTTTCGGCCGCCATCGAGTGCGACAGAAAGGGCCACTCCGTCATCCTCTTCGAGCGGTTCCCGGAGCTGAAGCCCCTCGGCGATATCATCAGCTTCGGCCAGAACTCGAGCCGCATGTTTGCCAAGTGGCCCGGGGTGCTCGACGAGATGGAACGCGTCATCCACCGTACGGAGATCCTGCACTACCACGACTGGAAGGGAAAGTTCGTCACTACCCAATCCTTCGTCGCCGAGAAGGCCTGGGGTAGGAGGATCAACGGTCACCGTGGCGAGCTCCAAAGGATTGTCTACGAACACGCTAAGAAACGGGGTATCGATATCCGGCTCGGCCAGCAAGTCGACAATTATTTCGAGGACGACAATGAGGTTGGGGTAGAGGTGGGCGGCCAGCGGATAACGGCCGACATCGTCCTCGCGGCCGAGGGAGTAAAGTCCCAGGGCCGGAAGATCGTCCTCGGCTTCGACGACAAGCCGCAGCCGTCGGGTTACGCTGTCTACCGCGCGTGGTTCCCGTCAACGGAGCTGGCCAAGAATCCGCTCACCAAGCACCTCGTAGACGGCGATACGCACAACGGATGGATCGGCCAAGACGTGCACTTCCTATCGGCGGCGCTGAAGGGTGGAAAGGAGTTCAGCTGGGTGTGCACGCACAAGGATGACTCGGACATTGAGGAAAACTGGCAGTTCCCAGGCAAGATTGAAGACGTACTACAATGCCTCGAGGGCTGGGATCCAGTTGTACTTGAGCAAGTCAAGGCGACTCCTCCGGGTCGGCTATTCGACTATAAGCTAGTGTTCCGCGACCCCGTGCCGACGTTCGTATCGCCAAAGGGGCGGACCGTTCTGATCGGCGATGCGGCGCACCCATTCCTGCCGACGTCGATCCAAGGCGCAAGCCAGGCGATGGAGGACGGCGCCGTCATGGCGGCATGTCTCGATGTTGCAGGGAAGGACGGCGTCAGGGAAGCGACGGCGGTTTATGAGAGAATTAGGTACGAGAGGGTGCATAAGGTACAGGCCACGGGCGTCCAGGTCAGGGATAAGTGGCACAAGGCGGATTGGGATGCAATCTGGAAGGACCCTGAGTCGATGCATCTGAAACGGGAGGAGTGGGTGCTTAACTTTGATGCTGAAGAAGATGCATATAAGCAGTATGACACGGTGAAAGCGGGCTTGGATAAACCAAGAGTGGAATAGACCAGTTCTTGTGTGCATTCTCAATTACCCTGTACCTAGACTTCATAGAAATATATATTTTGAGATAAGCCCGAACCTCAGCTGAACCATCCCTTCGTAAGTTTATGCGCTGAAAGTTCACCGACTCCTGCCACGAATCCTGGTGAACCTCTTCTAGAGGGAGAGTAACTACTAATCTTAACTCTGTACTGTAACTCTCGATGTTTGTATATCTTCACCGGTAGCCAATCCGGTTTCATATATGCCAAGATAATTACCCGAGTCAATCTTAACAAATTCGTTTATTTCGCTCAACGAACTCGGGTTGCACCATTTAGGGCGTAAGTAGTATTTAATCGATTACTTAGCTATTCTCAGACGCATGTCTCCGCAGCAGTGAGCGGTTGGAAAGGTGACTTTTTTCTTTATTGATATACGAATTATGGCATCATTCAAATTCAGACTTACGCTATCCCTCCTGTATCACCATCTAGCCACCGCTAAGCATATGTTCCCTTACTTCCCGCCAGATTTCTCCTTACTCCCCGTCTTGCTCTTTGGCAGTCTCATGCGATAAGAGTAGTGCCCTTCCGGGTCATCGGCCAGGATCCGAAGCGCAATAATGTCGTTCGCGTCAGGACCCCTCTCGACAGCCCCGGCCTGGGCGGACAGTAGCGCGTACTTCTTAGCTCGCTTCGCGTAGCCCAGGTTGTTGTAGTTAATGGCGACCAGCTCGTACATGTCGGCGAGGCGGTAATGGAGCCGCTCCTCCTTGTACAGCTCGACCAGGCGCGCGATCATTTCGGTCGTGACGCCGCGGCTCGTGTGCTCCTTGAGCAGCTTCTCGATGTCTTGGATCTCCTGGAGGCGCGCGTCCGACTTGGCGATGGCGCCCAGATCCCCGGTGGCGCCGCCGTGGCACTGCATGCACGTGCAGCCCGTGCCCTTCCACTCGTGCACCCAGTGCTGGCGCTCGGCGCGCGAGCCGAAGGGGCTGACGTACGACATGGTGAGCTCCTCGCCGGGGAGGATCTTGCGGGCGACGGTGGTGTGGTGGACGTACACGCCGCCGATGTGGTAGGATAGGTTGGGGCGGCAGTCGTGGAGGAGCGAGGTCACCTCCGGGTACGCGACGGAGTGCTTCTCGTTGTCCGACTCGCCGGGGGCGAAGCGGTAGCCGAGGTTGACCTCGAACGAGTGTTTGCGCACGATGTCTCGGATGTCGCGGCTCTTGATCGCGTTCGCCGTGCGCACCTGGCGCGTGAACTTTGCGCGGGTGGCGTCCGGGAGTAGGGCCACCGCGGCGGCGAGGAGAGAGGTTTGGTCGTCGGGTGGGACCTCCTCGTAGAAGTTCTTGTGCACGATAAGCACCGGGGACCACGCCATCAGCCGGTCGCCCCGCTTCAGAGTCTGGTTGGCGACAAGCACGATGCCTCTGCCTGGGATATCCTTCTCCTCATATGGCGGTGGCTTGCTGGTGTCGAAGTGGCCGTTGGTCCCGGGTTGGGCCAGGACAGGTTCCAGCCGCCTGATCTTTTGCATGTGCGTACTTGTCGTCACCATCGCCATGCCTCTGCCATTTGCGATCCCCCTGTTCGCGAAAACACAGTATCCCTTGGAGCAGAGTTTCGGCTCATACCATCCTACCCCTCCCAGCCACCCTGCTGTCAGGTTACTGGCAAAGTTCCCCAATCCCTCGATGCTTTCATATTCTATTTCACTATCGTGGCCGGCGTTGAGTGGCACTTGGTCTGCTTTCCCCGCAGCGACAAGGGATCCTTGGGCGAGGAAGCTGCAGACAGCTGCAATGACGAGGGAGCGCATTCGAGCCATGGTACCAACTATCGACCGGAAAAGCGAGACAGTCGCCAAGGGGGAATATCGAACGCGACCTTTAGACCAAACGTATTTGTTTTTATGCCCTCGAAGAATCGCGTCTCATTTTGAAGCAACGTGGCCCGACTGCGCAATAACGCAGCTGTTATTGTTCTGGCTGATTATGATGTCAAGCAAACCCATGGTGGAAACGGCTAAATCGCTTTATCCGGCTCATATATTCACATTGTGATGGGGATCGCGGTAGAATTCAGGGTTGTAGCTGTCGGTAGAAGAGATTTGGAGATACTTGGACTGGGTTGCATTGCGGGCAGCGGGACGTGTACCTCGAATGCAACCGCATTAAACACATGTCCACTGCCGCAGGTGTCAGATAAGCGATTCGATGGATATAGCGAAGGTTCTAGAGGTTAAGCTTCGGTCGATACTGCATTGTTTATAATATCCCGTTGAAATATCCCGACCCTCGGCCCTTTCCGTTTGCACTCTTAGATCGCGGGATTTTGTGACTTGGAACGGGTGTCTCAGAAATATGACATTGAGGAAATCCGTGGTTTTCTTTCTTTTCCATGTCCTGGACGCTTTCCGCCGGCTTAAATATGTTTCACAAGCTCCCTGGAAAACACTGCTACAACGTAATCATCTTCGGGTAGTGACCCCAGACACTCGAACCCAGCTCGCGCGTAGAAGTCCCGCAGCTTCGCGTTGCCTTCCCAGCAATCGAGGAAAACGGTTCCTAGACTAGGCTCCATGAGCTCGACCACCCTTTCGAGAAATCGATTCCCGACACCCTTTCCCTGGCAATTAGGCTCTAGCATCAGGGACTGCAAGAGCCAGTGAGGTTCCGCAAACGCCCTCGTATTCTGGAGTTGTTGTGGGTATGTGTAGTAAGGAGGAAGAGGGGCGATGATGACGGAACCGATAGGGCCCGATGGGTCCTCGAGTATGTAGCAATGCTGCCCCAAAGTTGCCAATTCAACCACGTCCTGTTGGAGCGGCCCAATAACTTGCCTGCTGCCAGACGAAGTCAAAGCATTTTGGACACGGACCGAGAGGTCGATGACCCAAGAGACTTCGTGAAGCGCCGCCCGACGAGCAGTAAACTCCCTAGCCGGCGTCAAACACGGCCGGTTAGCAAATGGGCCAAAGTACGCCGAGAAGAGCTCTGCGTACTCACATCTGTTCGTGATGCGTCGCAGGATATCACAGTGTGGTTGGTCTGCAATGACAGAGTCCGGAGCCCCGCACCATTGACAAGCTAGAGGCGCATACGCGTCGCCCCCCCACGTGGAGACAGACGCAGGGTCTAAGGCGCGAAAATGCACAGATCCGGGTTGCGCAGTATTTAGTGGCATTTAAATCGTACAGCACCAAGGAGGCCGGCCATCCCATAACAATAACTCCTCCCGCCATTGCTCCATGTACTAGTAAATGTCGATCAAGTTCGTTGTTCGGCCGTGAAACGCTATCAAATAGATGAGAAGAAGGAGCATTTGGGGGGTGTCCAGGCTGCGTTTAGACAAGGGTAGTAGTGGTGCGCTCCATTCCCTTCACTTGAGTTGCCTCGTCTTTGAGGAACCACCCGTAAAAGTTGATCTTGAGAGAAACATTAAATCGCATCCGAAACGTCACCACACTCTCGCTCCGTTCTGGCGCGGTACTCGGCGACATTTTCGTAGCTTCTGCATCCAAGCGTAGCCCCAGTAGGTTATTGCCGCCATGCCGGGTACCTTGGTGGCTCAGCAACCTCAAAATTGATCGTCGGCTGCGGGGCGAACTTAGGCGACGCAAGACATGACGGTGACTGATTTGCTAGGGAGGTAGCGGCTGACCTCGGAAAACTTCCCGTGCCCCTCGACAGCAAAGGCGGCGCAAAGTCGGGCGCCGCGCCTAGAGGTACTATCGGCGGCAGCCGGGGCATGGTCCCCGAAGACGGTGTCATCATCACACAGTGATCTCGATCTCGGTCCGACGACGTATCCGGGCTGGCAGGAGAGGGGGAGGAGGTGCCTGTTGTCAGTGCCGGGGACGTGTGCCAGTCCGGAGCTCTCGGCGGGGTGGTCTTGGCGCTGGAACCCCCGGGGATCGCGAACCGTGCGTCCGGGAGCGACGGTGTCGGCGGCACGGAAGCGTTGTCCTTTGTGTGGGTAGCTGGGGGTATGGGCGCCGGGGCGATTGGCACGGGGAGGATAGGCACGTTGACGGAGACAGGGGGCGAGGCAGGGTCCGTGGCTGCCGAACCGGGGGGGCAGCTAGGTGATGACCAGGGCGAGGAAGTCTCACCAAGGTAAGGCATCAACGCATTTACCTCGTCGCAATTATGCGAAGCGGCATCATTGTTGGTAATAGCGAGGAGACGCTGTAACTTCAGCGCCATGTTTAGACCGTGCTTGCCGGAATGGCCGATCTTGGTAGCGATGAGGTCGTGTTTGCCTTGCCGGGTAAGACAGACGACGCATGGTCCTGGTTGGCCTTCCATGCCGCTTGGGCAATGTGGAGCGGTCGAGAGGGGATGTTAAACGGCGCTGGAAGAAGACGATAGGGGCGGTGATGGGTTATGTATTAGGCTGGGTAGTCGAGTTATAGCCTCGAGGAAAGGGCATCAAGATTAAGAAATGATTGGTGCGGGGTAGAAATCGCGATGTGCACAATGTTAGCGCGCGCGATCTTGTACGCACTTGCGCAGTGACCTTGGGAGGGGAGGGTGTGCCCGCGCGCGTGTGCGGATGCGGAAGGATGGTGTGTGTCTGCCTTGTCCGGTGCTCCGTTGGTTGATCGGTGGCTTGTGGCTTAGGGGTGGCGGCGGCAGGCTCTGGGACTGCCCACTTAGGGCCGAGAGCGCTGGTTCATGTGCCGGCGGGTGTCGTAAATTGCCTCTGCGATGTGATAGCCGTAGCCATCAGGGTTGCTTTCGAGGTTGGCAGGAGTTGGCTGCTCTTCATATTGCCCCGTCAGAGACACCCCATACGCGTTGTGATCAGGCCGCATCGACCCTCCATCATGTGGGGCTTCATGTGACACGTCGCAGAGCGCCGGCCAATTGATCGGAATCAGGGGCGTTTATTGGCTATGGAGAATGAGATACCACCATTTGCTCTGGTGCCATCGCAGCTATGAACTGTCCGGTGGCGCCAACACAATCCAGCTTCCCTTCCATCCCTTGAACGTGTCCTCGATCAGGGCCTCAGTTCTCTCCCAAGCCACGCCAAAGGCGCCTGAATTGAACATTGGCGAGTAGATTACCACCCGCTCCTCCGACTCAAGTTCCGCCATCTCCCCCAGCTGCTGGCGGAAGCTCCCCAGCGCCTCCCTAGTCTGCGCTAAGATCTTGGGCGGGCCATCCTTCCCCGGCTTACCCGTCGACGGGTTCGGCCGCCCGAACCCGTAGCTCGTGAACAGGCAGACGACGTAGATGCTCGGCGCGCCGGCGTCGGTGTCGGCCTTCTGCGGCGGGATGACGAGACACCGGCCCGCGAGCGTTCGGGGTGGCCATCGAGCTGTGGGCGTGGCCTTGGCCGCGTTGCAGAATTCTTTGTAGCGCTCACATGCTGCGGGGAAGATGGTCGCCAGCTCGGCCGCGACGCCGGCGCCCCACGTTGCGAGGCAGTTCGTGGCGTGTACGACGAACGAGTTGGAAGGGAGATCCCGGATTGCGGTTTTTGTGCCGGAGAGAACGAATTTATCAGCCATTGCGGCAACGTACTCCGTGGTTATCTTTGATGTTCAGAAGCTGGTGGGATGGAAGGGGAAATTGGGGTGGTGCGAATGTTGATCCACACCGCTAGCCGCATGTCTACTAGTGCTGTGTGGGAATATGAAGAGCGCAACAGAACGATGATCAATTTCCGACGCATGCCCAGCTACCGGCCACCACCTTCTGCAGCTGCGAGCCACTATTTTATACGTCGAAGGATGGTGTGCTAAACTGAAAGGATAGTATGAAATTGAGGATCTACTCAGATAGTCCGGTGAGATGGGACGCGTGGCTTTATGATGATACGTGCAAACTTCGATTCGCAGCGAGGTGAGTAAACTGGCCGTCGTTGGGAAGTGACTAAAAATGAAGAGGACTTCTATTCTAGGAAATGAGCAAACTCTGTGGCTTGAAGCGCGGTCTTTCGTCGTTGGCGAAAAACTCTTCGCGATAGTCGCTCTGTTGGGTTTGAGAAACTCCGCAAAAGTAGGTGGTGGTAGGAGAGTTGATGAGGGTTGAGCTACAGTTCCTAGGACATTTGTTAGTGAACGGGCGCTATAAATCCCACTGTAAATGATGACGGCCCTATCCGGGGACGGGGTTTCCGTGGATCCATTAATCCGCCAAGCCAAACGAAACGGATCGGATTGGATTACCATAGTTCTAGGATATCACTTGCCGTTCCGCCTTCCCCGAGAAGTTAATAAATTATGGAACTGTTTGCAACTACAACCCCCAATAAACTTAGCTTGAACCGCCTTTGACATGTCTAACTCCTGTTACACCGCGTGAATTGGCCATGGCGACCGCCAAGGATCATGACGCCGCTGTCGTCGCGATTGCAGGACGAGTGCGCCAATTCCACGACGCGCAGCGCCCATTCCGGATCTACCATGGATCCACGAACAGCACTCGACAGTCCCGGCGACACGCAGACGATACGATCGACACCAGCAAGCTATCTCGGGTTCTCACTGTCGACGCCGCCAAAAAAGTCGCCGTTGTTGAGCCAAACGTGCCGATGGACGCGCTGGTTGAAGAGACTCTGAAGCACGGTCTGATCCCGCCCGTTGTGATGGAATTCCCAGGAATCACTGCCGGGGGCGGGTTTTCCGGCACGTCCGGCGAAAGTAGTTCGTTCCGCCACGGCGCGTTTGAGGCCACCTGCAACTGGATTGAGATTGTCTTGGCAAACGGCGAGATAGCCAAGGCATCGAAGACGGAGAAGCAGGATCTCTTCTGGGGCGCTGCCTCGGCTTTCGGGACTCTAGGCGTTGTCACCCTCTTGGAGATCCAGCTGGTGGACTCCAAGAACTATGTCCAGCTGACCTACCACCTCTCGACGAACATTGTTGAGGCAACGGCGAAGATCAAGGAGGAAACGTCCAAGGAAACGAATCACTACGTAGACGGAATCGTCTACTCGCCAAAGGCCACCGTTATCTGCACCGGGCGGCTAGTCGACAACATTCCGGACGGGCAGACACCTCGCCGGTTCACACGTAGCAGGGACCCCTGGTTTTACGTCCACGTTGAGAAGCTCCTTAAGAAGCTTAAAGCAAATCCTGTAGAGGTGACGGATTACGTACTACTTGTGGACTACCTATTCCGTTACGACCGAGGCAGCTTCTGGGGTGGCCGATATGCATTTCAGTACTTCCTCACGCCCTTCAACCGCGTGACGAGGTTTTTGCTCAACCCCTTCCTCCACACCCGCGTCATGTACCGCGCCGTACATCACAGTGGGCTCTCGAATTTTTATATGTTGCAAGACGTGGGCATACCCTACGACAGAGTTGAGGAGTTCCAACGCTGGCTCGACGATAACTTACGCCTCTACCCACTCTGGCTGTGCCCGCTCAAGTTACATAGGGACGCCCCGGATTCAAAACACGGCCTCCATTCCGAGTTCGGGAACCAGGATGTGCCGGACATGCTGAACTTTGGGGTCTGGGGCCCGGTCTCTTTCAACCGGCGGGAGGCGGTGCAGGCGAATCGTGCGTTGGAGCAGAAGGTGCACGAGCTAGGCGGCAAGAAATGGTTGTATGCCCAAGCGTACTATACCGAGGACGAATTCTGGGCCAATTATGACCGGACCTCCTACGATGCGCTGCGTGTGAAATACTCGGCAACATATTTGCCTAGCGTGTATGACAAGGTTCGAGTGGATATAGAAGCGGAAGAAGCTGCGATACGAGCTTCGAGGACGGCGTGGGTCTGGAGGATTTGGCCGGCTCGAGGTCTCTACGGGGTGTACAAGGTGATCCGGGGCGGGGACTATATGCTGCAGAAGCGGCGGGGGGGCCGAGAAAAACGTTGAAAGGGGTAGAGGGGAAGGGAAATAGACCCTACCTCGGCGAGACGATGATCCCATACCACTACAATAATGTGCCTGTGTATATAGGGGTTGTATATAAGGGGTTAAAGTCGGCCCAACTCGTTGCGAGCGGTGATCTTTAATAGAAAAAAGAACGAGACAGTACAAAAGGTAGAATCTGTCTACTGCGTAGGCTTGAAGGTGCGTAGGCCGTGACAAGGCATAGTTTGTAAAAAATACGACGTGACATGTACTAAATGGCTGTATGAGAGAAGAATGATTGTAAAATGCCGAATTTAATATCTATATCGATCTACGCCGAAGTATTGTAATACTCGGACATGTCATGTCGCAGTCCCATGAAACCCTAGGAGTCATTAGCGTTATAGGTTTACATACCGACCTCGTTAGTCCGCTTACATGTTTCATTTTCTGGCTGAGGCCTTCGTCTTGCTCCGCTTGCTTGACCATCTTGAAGAATGGGTCCTTCTCGCCCGCTGTCTCAGGGTCTAGAGTGAACAAGCGCCGCAGGTTCTCGGTTGAGATCGGGTTGATGACCTCGTGCCATATCTTGCGTCGCACCTCGTCGTACTTGTCGAGGATTGAACTGTCTGCCAGCCCCCGGTGGATGCCGACTAAAGCGTCGTACAGGCTACCCACATCGGCAATTCCACCTGTAAGACCCATTCCGCCACTTTTTTTACCAAGCGCGGACGGTCAGATTAGCCGATCTCTCGTCTAGGCGTATTCGCTATCGCCAGGGCGAGCGTGTAGTTCTTACAATGGATTACACAAATGTGCAGCATCAGCGGCTAACAGGAATCGCCCGACCCGCATCTTGTCGACACATCGCTGGTGTACCTTGTACGGGCTGATGTTCACAATCTTGTACTTTGAAGGATCAGGGCTTCCAGGAAGGAATGCTGCATACTTCATCGGCTGCCGTTCCTTTAACTGCTCGTTGGTCAACCCCGGCAATTCTCCGTACGTGACACGGTGTAGGCCATCGGTCTGAATCTTGGCAACCATGTGGTAGTGTTCCGGGTGTACAAAGAACTGCGAGTCGTCATAGCCGTAGGGCGAGAAGTCGTAGTACATGTCTGTGGCCACAATCTGCTCGTCCCATGTAAATCCTGGGAACACGTCATCTCCGAATAGGGCCCGCCGAATCTTGCTATTGGCACCGTCGCAGCCGACTATGTAATCGGCCTCCTTGGTCTGCTCGCCGTCCGGGGTCTCAACTTGAACCCAGGCCTTGCCGTCATCCTGCCCCACACCCACTACTTTGTGTCCGTAAAGGATGGAAGCGGTGGGCTGCGCCTTTACCGCGGTCTCGAGGATCTTGCCAAGCCTGTGCAGTGGCAGGCACACCATGCGATATCTATCTTCAGGGCCGTCGGTCGCTGGGTTGTGGAGTGCTACGATTCGAGTCTTGGCTTCATCAAGCTTGCGCCACGATACTCCGTTCGGGAAGAATCCTTCAGCTTGGATCTCGTCCAAGACGCCAGCGCGCTCGAACTCGTGGCACGAGGGCTCGCCATAGTGGCTGGCGCGTGGTCTGGTGTCTAAGCCATGTGTCATCTCCAGCAGTTCAACGACCATACCGGCTCGCGCTAAGAGCAGCGCGAGGAGGAGGCCCGAGGGGCCAGCTCCCACGATGATGACCTTTGAGAGAGCCATGGTGATGAATGAACACGAATTGCCCAAGTTGTGTCAAGAAAGAGTATGGAACCTAGAGAAGTTGCAAAGCGAACGAGCCGTTTTTCATGAGATCGGATATCCTACAATACAACTGCCACGGGCAGCGCCTCATGCCGTGACCCCGTGTGTGCTTCCCCACCTCCCTGTTCGCCTAAACCGAACGTGCATGAGGGGATTGTGGGGTGAAAACCGAACTATGGCCTGCCAGGAGGATCACAACGACGCTCAGAGTTCGGCACTTGTACTGCGAGTTCCATGCGACTCGGAAGCCTACGCCAGAATAACCTTCACCTATCTGAGGAAATTAGTCGCCTTACTCTCTCAATTGAACCAGCCAATATCCCAAGAAACCGGTATGGGAGGATGTTCACCAATATCCCCAGTAAGGTGGAGAACTAGAGTGGCCTGTGCCGATAACCTTGCCCGGGGAACTACGGAAGGTCTGGGGGATTTCCCCCCTCGGTTACCCCACATGCGGACTCGGGTACAATCTTCTTCCCATGCGCGATTCTTGAATGATGCAAACCCTTCACATCCTCGTGCCGGATACACCTCACCAGCGTCTATAACCAGAATTTCAAGATCATTCAGGACAAATCCTATCAGAATTAGCTATGGCTGAACAATCCGTTACCCTTGAGCATGGGGTTATTGGCACCATCAACGGTATTCGCCGAGTTGAAGGAGTGGATCAATTCCTAGGGATACAATATGCCAACCTCGCCGATCGCTTTGCGCGAGGTACTCTGGTCGAGACGTACACAACTCCCGTAGACGGGACAGCACAAGGGTGAGTGCGATATATTCCATGTGTTATTTCCGCCGTGAGAGGAGTTGAATTGCATGATCTCGGTCGGAGACTTCGTTCTAACCCGCAACAGCCCCTTGCCGGTCGCTGACCCAAACAACTGCGACAACGAACACTTGTTGCTGCAGCATGACCTCCCTCATCCGACTTACAGATTCAGCGACACACAGTGCCTGAATCTGAATGTTTCCGTACCAGCAACGGACGCAAACAAAACACCAGGAGCCCTCCTGCCTGTCCTCGTTTTCGTCCACGGTGGCGGCTTCGTCACGGGTAGTGGCAGCTGGCCTCAGTGGGACCTTGCGGCGATCGTAAAGAAGAGTGTAGTAGAATCTAAGACCCCGATCGTTGCTGTAGGAATTAAGTAAGTACTTTTTGTTTGATTCGAGATCTGGGCCTCTGTTGCCCAGAGAAGATGCAAGGATTGTATTCCTGCCCCCGGTCCCCTTGGGTGGATTTTCGGCTTCTTGAAATACCAGGCGTCTGACTTGTGCACGATCTGTGACACAGTTACCGTCTCGGGCACTTTGGATTTCTAACATCGACGGCGATGCGAGATGCGGGATACCTGCCCAACAACGGCTTACACGACCAGAAACTCGCCTTTCGATGGATTCAGAAATACATCCAGGGTTTTGGGGGTGATCCGAACAGAGTTACCTTCATTGGCAGTAGTATTGGAGGCGGTGAGTGCTCTGGAGAATTACGAGCCTTGGATCCTGGCGTATACTGACCACCAACCACCCTTAGCTTCCGGCTTCATCCACTTACAGAATGAAGAACGACTCTTCGATCGGTTATCGGCTTTGGGTGGTAGCCCGTTGATCGGCTCCTTCCCTCCCGAAGTTGCGGAAATCGCGTTTGGGATGGTTACTCAGGCTCTTGGATTGGGGTCCCTTCCACCGGCAGAGCAGGTGAAGTCACTGCTTGAGATTCCCGCCAGCGAGCTGGAAGCCAAATTGCGCGACTTACCCGCACCTGTTGGTTCCGTGGTGGCTGGAGACATCGTCCGGGCTGGAACGACTTTCCAAGCCCTCGCCAATGTTTCGGAGTTGGCTAAGACCTTCCCTGGAATTCGGTGGATAAAGAAAGTTCTGATGGGGGATTGTCAATTCGATGTCGGTAAATCCAACATTCGATAATCTAAGTGTAAAGCGACTTACTGACCTCTAATATCATTATAGGGGATGATCTTCGGGCCGACAGCTCTGGCTGGCCGCAAGGATGACTTGGCGGTCTCTCTAGAAACGTCGTTGAATGCCACGTTGAAGATTGACTCAGCACCAACCGTTATCAAGTCCATCCTCTCACTCTACGGACTAGACAGTCCCGGAAACATGGATAGCCACGCCAAGTTGGTAGCAGTCCTCAGATTCCTAAACGACATATGCTTCGCTCAAGGCGCCAGGGCTACTGCTTTGGCTTGGTCGCTCGCCCGCGAAACGCACGATACGGCGTCTTTCCTCTGCCACTTCAATTGCCCGAACCCCTGGTCAGGCCCGTGGGAAGGATATGGCACGCACGCCCTAGATTCCGCCTTTATGCTGGGGAATTTCAACGACCATCTGTCGGAGGGACAGCGATCCTGCGCTAATAAGATGGCACTGAATATGATCAAGTTTGTCAACGGGGAAGATCCTTTCCCATCATTTGCAAAGGATGGGATAGAAATGGTTTACGACGCGGATGCCGATGGGAAAGTGGATAAGTGCGCGAGCGTGTCGGCTACGACGGCTGCTAATACTGGTCGGCGAGCTACCCTGGAAGGACTCGTAAGGGCGAAGCCAGAGTATTTGGACCAGTTGTTAGGTGCTCTTGGTTTGGTTCTGCAGGGACCACGGTAGAGGAAAGTAACCGTCTATGAAAGCTACCCACAGCTCGTGGCCTATTGATATACATCCAACATCGTCGACTACCTTGACTCCCTTCCTGGGGTGGGGTGAGGTGGGGTGAGGTGGGGTGGGAAATGCAATATAGAGGGTTCACCGAGTTTAATCGATTTCGTGGCTTGCCAAAAACGACTAGTAGACCTGGTGCTAGTATCAACCGAATGTTAGAAACCACCACATCGTCATTTTTACGGAAAGGGACTGGCGGGTCTGATATAATATGATAGACCCAGCGCTTTTCCTTACTTAACTATCGTATCTTAGCTATCAATTCCAGTTCAGTTCTACCATAGTCATGATCGATCCTGCCTATAATACCCATAACACGAGCCCTGCCATGACCTGGTACGCTAGAGTTGAAATTATTTGGATTAAGAGAGCACGACTCTAGCCTTCCCCCCAGTTTCGACGGACTTCTCGTAGCGACCAGCTTCGCTTACTGCCTCTGCCTCAATGATATCTTTGCTGTAGTCAGTATGAATCACGAGCAATAAGCGAGGACTATTGGATGCACCTATATCGTACGAGAGGATAATTATGCCCTCTGCCTGAAGTGCCATAAGAGTATCCTTAGCCCAGATCCTGCAGGTGAAGGCTTCCCCAGTTCGTTTTGATGGCTCCCCATTTCCAGGAATGCCCTGAAATACCGTGTCCACGGCTGGGATGCATTCGGGAGAAATAGCGCCAAGGTCGTAAAGAAGTATCAGAGACATGGACCCCATTACATTCTTCGTCTGTTTTGCTTCATAGCACCAACCGTCCGATCGGTTGGTTACATGGTGCAAAGTGCAAAAGGAGGGGGGGGAGGGGGGTGGAAGGGGAAGGGTTGGACGGGATTACGAAGATACCCCAGTGCTAGGAAAGGTGGGCAAGTGTTGGTAGACAATAAAAACAGTAAGATCTACGAATGCAAGTCCCAGGTTCTGGCCGGCTATTCAGAGTCAGGTAGACGTGGTAAGTTTTAAGTCCTGCTGACGTTGTTAGAGTAAGGTGTGAAGATAGCGAAGAGGAACCGAAGTGGAATCCCTCGTAGAGGCTCGGAGAAACTGAGAGATACAGCAGAGGAAATGTGTTATGAAGTTTAGATAAAACTACAAGCGATGCCTTTGCGAGGCCTCTTGTTTTATATCCAACTTTGGCTGCTAGCCAGGCTTAACATGGCCGACAGACATATGGAGTAAGACATCGGTCACCCTCTTGGTCGGGCGGCTATGACGCGAGGGGAAACATCAATCTTGTCGAATAATGTGCGGGACTATATCAAAGATGAAACAGGCGGCAGTAGTGCCTTCGACTTGCTGCTAGGAAGTCAGGGATCCGAAACCTCTCAGAACGAGCATCACCTCAATATTTAGAGCAACTCAACACCACCGCATTGCCATAGTTACGCGGGGGCGTGGCTTAGAGCTACAAAGCGCCTGCAGCGCAATTTTATGAGTAGACTTAGCTTTCTGTTAGTGGGTTGCTGGCAGAGCCGGTAATGCAACTCTAGGCACAAGGAGCCTCTCGAGCGCCACCTTCTTCGTGACCGAAACAAAGCATGCCTTCGTCCTTTTTACCTCAAATCCCCACCATGACCAATGCCCTCAAAAGTTATTCCATCGACATTTTCTCACCGACTGCAGCTGTTGCAGTGGACGATTCTCTAGATGGCCGACGAGGATGAAGCTGATAGCTTCGCTCGCGCATTAACCCTCAACCACAGTTCCCAACTTAAGCACCTTGGCAAGGAATTCTTAGACTCATTCCTGACCGAAGCTATCGAACTCGAACTAGCCAGCCGCTACTTTCTGTGAAGATGTTTTGGGAAATCTTGTCGTTCAAATGCCCTAGACCAGTTTGTAGCTGATTGGAAGGTCATTGTCGTGGCGTCTACGCTCTCAATATCCAGCGCTCCCAAATGCTCGGCACTATTAACACAAGAGACTAGTCCGACGATGGCTCGATAGTTCTAGTCTAAAACTACCCGAGAAATCCTCCCTTGCCAAAATAAGGGCGCGGGATGGGGATGTTTGCTACATAACCGGAAAGACAGGGTCTCTACGAGATAAGCTAGTTGTTGCTCCGATATTGTCCCTCGGTGAATTCTCACTCCGACACGAGGTAAGCATGGCATCTATCACCTAAGCCTCCATAGCAGTACGAGAGATCCTAACAACAAACACCAGCTAGGAAATTTTTATAAACTTGCTTGAAGCATTTCTTAGTCCACGGCTTGCCCAGTGGCTCATATCCCACTCTAGCACACATCTAGCAAAAGTCCGCCCTGAACAAAGTCATTGGCTCGTACGTAAATCCGCCCAGAGGGCCTTCCAAGAATGCTATGTGAGGATAGAGGCCGGAGATAACAATGTAGGTTCGACCCAAGAGCATTTCGTACTGGTTGTGACTTACTTGAGTAGCATTTCCTCTCCGAGGTGATTGTAGGAGGGCCTCCTTCGCTTCGCCTAAAGCATATTCTACCGTTGCGATACTTTAGCCCTTGTGACAAATCGGGATTAAACATGGACCTACCCCTCCCAGAGCTTCTACAACTTCAGTTTCGGTTCGCGCCGGCAGTTAGGTGGCTATCTGTCTCCTGCGAGATATCAAACCACATTCGGCAATTGAGCAAACCATCCACTCAATTACTAGGGTTGGGTGCTAGATCCGGTATCTTGCATCAGATTGCCCGCTGCGTTTTGACAATATGGCTCCTGATCCCCGGCATCCTCCGTTGCTACCTTTACAAAAAACTGCGATTATTGGGCCGTAGGTTATATGGCGAGACCGACTTCAATACACAGAAACTACCTTTAGGATCATACTTAAAATTTGGCCCCGATGACATCAACAACAAACACCTCGGAGAGTTTCGCGCATTGCAAATTGTCCGACAACACACGTTCATACCAGTGCCCTATCCGATGGACTGCGTGACCTCCGCCGGAAACTCGTTCCTCCTTACATCAGCAATACAGGTGACCCGCTTGGCCTCCACCTAGATCGCTTTTCAGATGAGGATCAAGCCGTGTTGGTCAGCGATCTGCGCAACTGCGTGGCCGAGCTGAGGGCGGTAATCAAAGGGAATGGGGTTTCTCTAGGTCTCTCCATCACTAGTACAATGGGAGGTCCTATTCTTGACTACCGCATCAGCTTGGACTTAGTTGGGCCGTTTATTGACGAAGCTGCGTTTAACGAGCGGCTGAAGCTAGGAGCCGTGCCGAACGCGGTGCATCAAACTGGCCACAACATCGTGTTCACTCACGCGGATTTCAACATGCGCAACATCCTGGTGGATCCGCGCACACGACGCCTGTCCGGGATCGTGGACTGGGAGAATGCTGGATGGTATCCCGAGTACTGGGAGTATACCAAGGCATATTTCATCACGAAGTTGTGGTGGAGGTGGCTGGCCATTATGGATTCTGTGTTTCATGGGAAGGAACGATACAGGGATGAACTTGAAACAGAAGACACTCTGTGGAGGTTCGATGACCCATGGTCTTGAGGGCAGTACAACTATCACTTCTTCCACCTCAAAATCATCGGCCTTGGAGACAAGGGTTCCTACTCAAGTGACTAGCTCCTGGATGTCGATTCTAGACGGCGGTTACCGGCGGGTAACAGCGCTGTAATATTCACTCTTCGCTATGGAAGCGGGCGCTATGGGGGATTAAAGTAATATTAGTTACATACAACGGCCTACTATAACACAAGAACATAAACCCAAAAGCTTAACCCTTCTCCTGTGACAACAAGCACGACGACCAACTTAAGCGAGTCCGAGCGCCTTTTCAACGTCAGTGACGCCGAGCGCCGCCTCAAGAGAAGAGACGGCACCCCCCGTTGTGGCGTCGACAAAGGCGTTCACTTCTGGAACGCCAACGCCCTCCAGAACCATGGCGATACCCTGGCCAATTACTTGGACCGCTCCAGGAGGCACACCGTCCTCAACAAGGCCCAGCATCTTCTCTGCAAAGGTGACACCAAGGGCCTCCTCGAGCTGTGTCCGACGATGTTAAAACGGGACTCCGGCCGCTACAAAGCTACGCATGGAAGTTTAAGGGGAAAACCGTACCGTTGTCAGAGATCCGCCCAGTAGAGCATCAAGCTGGGCTTCAACATCCGTGATGCCAAGTCCCTTCTCGATACCGGCGATGGCCGTACCAAGATCGGTGATCAGAGAGCGTTTTTGCGCGTCATCTATAACGGAAATTTCAATCATCAGAACTACGATAATCAGGGACGGGTTCGAGGATCTTACGCGCAGGAAGCGCAAAGGCTGTGCCAGCCAGGACGGCTAGCAAGAACGTGCTAGTGAAGAAGTGCATATTTTCTGTTGACAAGCTGTGTTCTATGCCGACTGTAAGGGAATGACGAGGAATGATGCTTGAGATAGATGTGAATTAAGAGGGCTAGTGAATATAAGAAATGTGCAAGAGTTGTTACTCTTATACTTGCGAGAAGTACAAGCGACAACAGGTTGATGGATACATCTGACCGAAAATCTCGACACGTGAGTTTCCAAGCCCAAATCAAGATTCTTATCGCGAGTGATCGGCGAAGCTAAATCCGGCTCAGTTTCTAAAAGACGCAATGTCATCATTTGAAATGAGTCCCGCTGCTGCCAAGGCTTTGCTTTGGTGTGATCAAGCATAGGAGTGCTAACTAGGCCACGAGGAATCTCGTGATATCGAGGCGGTTTAGGAACATGTTCCTGGTGTTGAGCTAAGTCTGATCATCGTCAGGGGCTCGTCTAGGGAACCCACTTTTGTGGAATCTCAGAATCCCTCGCGGGAGTGCCGATCCAGATCGAGGAGCGATCGACTAGTGCTAGGAGATAAGGGTTGAGGAGATCCGTGGGGTGAGATCTTGGGCCCATCTCGACATCGACTGATTGGGCGAATAGGTGAGGTGCGTGGTGTAGGATGGGACCTTGAGCCTTATCTATGCTCCATACCCTGATCTTTCGTAGCTGAGTGTATTTACGACTCATGTCAATTGAAATTACAATACACCGAAACCTCCTCAGTATTGTTGCTAGACACGTTCTGAAAGATAACAGTAAAATTAATCTTAAACTATACTCTGGAGTGACTGAGATAATTGATGATTGATTCGTCACAGGCTTCAAGTTGTCATTACGAGCAAAACTGGGCCGCGTACGGCGACGAAATTGGCGCTGCTCCCTATACGGCGAGAACTTATCGTGATATCAGCCTCCAAGTGCCGAGGAAATTCCTAGACCTGCGCAGGGGAGTGCCGCCGCTAAGCCCGGCGTCGACAGGATTACGACCCCCAGAGGCAGGTGCTTGGCGTAATCAATGTAGCGGCTCACATAACCACGTCTGAGGGCTTCGAGTTCAAATTTGTGGAGTTAGGCTCGAATTTTCCCCAAGATACCACGCAACTGATTAATCACTCCCCTTTTGGATAATCGGTACTCCTAATAATATCCTTCCACTCATCCAAAAGCTCGATAGTGCTCGCAAACTTGTTCCTAATAGTCTGCTCACAGTCGCTCCCCAACACCAACCGCAGAGGAACCGTCTTCCCCTTAGCAACGCCGCTCTGCGTTAAAGCATCCACGATAACTGCGGCTCCCTTCTTTACATCTCCTAGTTGCTTGCCATCCGTGGCGGCCAAGACGCGCTTCGTCTGGGCCGTCGGAGTGCCCGGGGCCTCGTACGCCGGGATCCGCTCCTTCGGTGTCATTATCGTGCCGGGGTTGAGGAAGCTCGTTCGGAAGTAGCCTGGCTCGATGACTGTGGCGACGATATCGAAGGGTGCGAGCTCGGGGAGCAGAGACTCCGCCAGTGCGGATGTGCACCACTTGGTCATCGCGTAGACGCCGTAGCCGGGTCCGCCCCCCCAACTAGCAAGACTGCCAAACGTCGCGATGGTGGCCCTCGTGCCGGTAGGGCCCAGGGGTTGGGCCCTCATAGCTGGAAGGAAGGCCTTGATAGTGTTCACGGTGCCGAACACGTTGGTGTTGAAGCTGTCATATACCTCCTGTGGGCTAAGCTCCTCGATGGCGCCCTCGAGGATGAATCCCGCCGCGTTGATCAAGTAATCGACCCGGCCATACTTGGAAAATATGGTCTTCGCGAGTGACTCTATGTCGGCGAGTTGGGCCGTCACGTCGAATGCGATGGTGTGAGCCCCCGCGTCGGCCAAGTCTCGGATTCGGGAGGGGTTGCGGGCCGTAGCGACGACTGTGTGGCCATGCTTTAGCGCTTGGAACGCGATTTCCCGACCAAAGCCAGAGGATGCAGCGGTAATGAACCAAACGGGGGTGATGCCGGCCATTTTATACGTGTTTTGTCCGGGGATCAGAAGGCTAAGGGGTCAAATGATGAAGATGCCTGGTTATTGAGATGAGTTGATGATGTCGTCGCAAAGTTTGAGCTGGTCCGATATGGACGGAGCTACATATATAGTCCGCATCATTAGTGAGACGCATCATAGAGAAGCGGCTGGTGAAGTTCGTCGGTGATAGGGGGTTGCATCAATGCGGCGTCACCGAGAAGTGGTGGATGCGGAGCATGGAAGCCGGCCGGCGCGGCCGCCGTATTGTTAGCGCCGAAAAGCCCGAAAACCTATTCGGCGCCACAGTTTCGGCGTTAGGCCATAAGTGGCTTGTTAGTTTTTGCTTGGGTTTTTTTTTTTGCTTGGCATAGCACGTGCAAACAAAGGGGCAACAGAGTATGAAGCTGTCGGCTTTCCTCACGTGCTAATCCACTAGACTCAACAACGTGATGAGGTCAGCGGCTTCCATCCCGGCTTCTAAGGACTTCATGATGGCTCGACAGAATTCAATGCTACACGCCGCCAAAATAGGAGAATGAGCTTCAGCCGGAAGAGGGCCGCCTTGGCCTGTACTTTCTGTCGTAACCGGTCAGTTGTGAGCGTTGCAGTTCGCGGATGCCGAGGAACCTGACCTGAGACCAAAAAAAAAATTAGCAAACGCCGGTGTGACGCCCGCAAGCCAGCATGCTCCAACTGCGTGGAACTAGAGGTTGAATGTCACTACGATGACTTGCCATCCCAGAGGTATCATCCCGGAATACGCCGTAGACCCTACCAGTTGCTGACTTGGTTTTTCAGGATTGATACTTCCGGAGGTAGCCGTGAGATCCTCGGTAGGCTCCGGGACATTGAGATGCTACTTGAGAGCCAATCCGAGAGGCTTGCCGCTTTGACATCCGAGTCTCGAGGCCATCTACCACAGGCGCACAATGAAACTTCTCCTCAGAGCCAACCATCAATGACCTTGCCGGGGCTCCGATCCAATGCCGGGATGCCGTTCACTCCATGGCCATTTACGGGCCTAGAAGTTCAGTCAGATATGCCGAATTTGCCGCCCCTTACGATCCCGGTCAAGCACAAGACGTCGTCCAGCTACCTTTTAAGTCTTCCGGCTATGAAAGCGCTAATTGGCGAGTATCCTACCGACCTCTTCTTTCTGCTGGAGTCTCGAAACCCATTGCCTTTCGAGCTGTCATTCGACAAGTGGCCGGTTCCTCAACCGGCAGTCCACATCGACCGTGAGATGGCTGATAGCCTAGTCTCGACGTTTTTCTCGACCGCCCACCACAACCATCCAATTCTAGACCCCGGTGAGTTCCGGGAGATTTATGACCAGTTCTTAGAAACTGGACCAGACTCGGACATAGCCACGGCGTTGTGCATGGTCGTGTTTGCCCTCGGTACCGTCGCTACGTCGTCCCCGAATGCACACAGCTTCAACACCTCCCCGCCAGGAATGCAGTACATGCAGTACGCCATGCCCACGCTGATTTCATTGTCGTCTTGGTCATTTTCATTCAGTCTGCTATTGCCACAGGCACTAGTACTCGCCAGTGTCTATTTTGCCTATATCGTCCGCCCGCTTCAAAGCTGGCGACTGATCTACTCTGCAACGTCCATCCTACAGTTTAAGCTCTCCGGGTAACTCTAACCCTCTTAAAGCCGTATTTTTCCCACACCATGACCGTTAACACCTACTTAGAATTGACGCGCGGGATGAGGGGCCAAACTCGCGTGAGAGCATCATTCGACTGTTCTGGTCATGTTTCCTTGTCGAATGTGACAGGCTGGCAGAGCTTGAGCTCCCCCGCAGCGGACTGCAGCAGCTCACCGACGAGGTCAGCTTGCCAAGCTGTACGAATTTAGGACTTATGCAGTCGACCTGCTACCTTGCCGAGATTTCTATCCGCCGGCTGCTCAACCGCATTCACAACTCACTTTACCCTAGCAAGATACACGTCCTGACTCTCTCGTCCACTTCGCTCATGGCCCCAGATGACATATCCATAGATGAAATCACCGCTATGATTTCTATATGCGATGAACTAGAATCACAACTCGAAACCTGGCACACATCTATCCCAGAGGCGTTCCGGCCGGCGCTCGAAGCGGGCTTCCAACCTACCGAGTGTCATGATCGTGAGGCGATATTGCGTATTCGGTACTTTGCAGCGCGCCATATTATATATAGACCTTTTGTGCTCTACATCATCATGCATGGGCTACAACGCACATCCGACGCGATGGTTGAGAAGGCTGCGCTGTGCCTCGACAGCTGCAGACACTACATCCACAACACGACACTTATATTACAAAAGCCCAGCCAGTATACGTGGACTTTCTCCCTGTCGTAAGTGCTACCGAACGCCTCGGAAGTGCATCTGCTGACTCTCCCCCCCCTTTTTATATAGCTCTCTTGGGGCTATCGTCGTCTTGACATTGGCTTCACTCAGCCACGACTTAGGACATTTGGTACCGGATATCGACGAACTGCAGAGTGTCGCCCTCAACAATATACGGCCCTGGGCATTCTCGAGCCTGGAGGCTGTTGTCTCAATCCTGGAAGACATACAGAGGAAACAACGAATTTTATCTCGCGTCTAATCTATACTTCATCTCTCTATATTACCTATCACTTGAGACGAAGGAATGTGTTGGCATCGAGACATGCTCTATTGCTATGCCGAAATCCACGAAAAAATGATGCATAAATCTATAGCTCCCCTCCTGTGGGTTGGGCAATAATCTGCAACCCAATATCGCTCCTCCAGAAGCTACCCGTTGGGTGCGTATACTTCTCCAACGCTTCATCGGTATAGCCAGTCGAGTAACCCGGTGCCAGCGGGGTCACATAATGGGCATTCTCGATTTTCGACGGGTGGCGTAGGTTCTCGCGGTGGCTATCTGCGTTCTCGAGCATCGACTTGCGGCCACTGATCGCGATATAGTCGATTGTGCTCAGATGCGATGTCAGCTCGGTCAAGCCCATCGCGCCGTTGTGCGGCACACAAGGCACGCCGAACTTCAACGCCATTATCATGACGGCCTGCAAAATGGAGAGTCAGCTCAGTTATGGCACGCAAGAGCGACGTGGAAATCAACATACGAGACACTCGTTGACACTTCCTAGGCGAACTGCGTCAATCTGGCACACATCCGTTGCCTCGGCTTGGAGGAGTTGCTTGAACGTCACTCGGTTTTGCGCTGCTTCTCCGGTTGCTACGCCGACGCCGTACGGTTTGAGAGCTTTTCGGATTGTGGCATGTCCGAGCACATCGTCCGGGTTGGTGGGCTCTTCGATGAAGACTGGCTTAAACTCGACCAAGTGCTTCATGTACTCGATTGCTTGGGGTACACTCCAAACCTACCGAGATGTTAATGGGATAACGGGGGAGAACTCTTCGACAATATGTTACTGACTTGATTGGCATCGATCATGATCTGATGTCCTTTGTCATACCCAAGGACCTCCCTAACGGCGGACAACCTCTCCCGGTCGGCCTCAATACTGGTTCCCACTTTGAACTTGAACACGGTGTAACCCTCCGCAATCGTTTCCTCGAGAACCTCTTTCATCCGGTCACCCGAAAATGCCAGCCAGCCCGGAGATGTGGTATATGCCGGCACCGCCCTGTTCTCCAACGCTTCTTGCAGACGAGCTTGCTTGTTCTCCTGCGTCTTCTTGAGCATTTCGATGCTCTCCTCCGGTGTGATAACATCGGTAATGTATCGGAAGTCGATGCACCTAACGATCTCCTCGGGTGTCATATCGCACACAATCCTCCAGACCGGCTTGCCTAGGATCTTGCCCCAGAGGTCCCACACTGCGTTGAGGACGCCGGCGACTGCGAGGTGCGTGACGCTCTTCTCCGGTCCGATCCACCTGTATTGCGAATCGGAGACCATGTACCGCCAGGTCTTGCCCATGTTTCGCGTCAGCTCGTGCATAGTTTTACCCACCACTCGCCGCGCGAAGATGTCGAGGGCCATGCAGATAAGCTCGCTTCCTCGCCCGTTACTGAAGGCCTAGAATCGTGGTTGGTAAGACAAGGCATTGGACACCAACCGATCGGCCGGGAAACTTACGATGCCTTCGCCTATTAGGTCGCCATGATTGGTCTTAAGCTGGATGTACGGATGCGACCCGTTGGTGCCAACGTGCATAGCATCGGAACCAACACCATCGAGACTCGTCGGGAAGCGCAGGTCGGTAATCTCGAACGAAGTGATCGTAACATCACCTTCCGTAAGAGTCGATATCGAACCCATTTTCGGCAAGGTTGTCAAGGTTATCTGGGTTGGCTGTGGTACAGGAGATGAAGGAATGGGCAAGCCAAGGGTGTGGGTTTCGACAAGACATCCGAGGCCCAAACTCGAAGGGCAGGCGTTTGTTGATATTGTCCGCACGGCGGCCCTCGGCCTTCCAACCTTGCAACCTCGCGCACCTCTCTGACCAAAGGGGGTGGGGGAGCTTTGAGCCAAGTCGCGCCCCTCCAAACCGAATGCCGTTCTTCCCCGTGCGGAGAAGAACATCCCCGCAGGTTCTGCTCACAATGTGGAGATGCCGCCTCCCCCCGACGCTAAATCACTTTGTCAGTCTCCGCACATCTCATTCCCGAAATATTGGAGAAGTATTGGAGATCATTGGCATGAGGAGATCACGCGCGATGAAGATTTGAAACGAAAACTTCGGTCTAGCTGGCCGAGTTGACACTGGCTATGTGAGACTTGCCTCGGGTCAGAGAGCTCCAGAAGAGACGCCGTCGGACCACGTTCTTTCACCACACCCCTTCTCTGAACGTTGTATTTCCGTCGCCCGCGACAGCACTTCAGCACATGATGCCCAAACCATTGCTCCCAGGTGTCTACGCACCGACGCAGATCTTCTACGCCGATGGATCTGACGAGAAGCTCGATACGGCGACGATCGGGAAACATGCTGTCCGTCTCGCAAAGGCTGGCATCGCCGGCATCGTAACCAATGGCTCCAACGGCGAGGCGGTTTATCTCACACCACTGGAGAGGATCGAGGCAACAAGGACGACGCGCGCGGCTCTGGACCAAGCCGGGTTCTCCAACATCCCGATCATCGTTGGAGCATCCGACCAATCGGTCCAAGGCACTCTCGCTCTCTGCCGCGATGCTGCGGATGCGGGCGGTGATGCCGTCCTGCTCCTCGTCCCTAGCTTTTTCAAATGGGCGATGACCGGTCCCGCGATCGAGACGTACTTCAATCGCGTCGCTGACGAGAGCCCGCTTCCAGTGATAATATACAATTACCCGACCGCAGTGTCAGGAATCGACCTAGATTCCGACCAGCTCATCCGGCTATCTCGTCACCCAAACATCGTCGGCACCAAATTCACCTGCGGCAACGTCGGCAAACTGGCGCGAGTCGCAGGCGCCACCTCGCCCGTGTCCGAAGTCTTCAACTCCAAGTCGTCGTCTTCCTCGCCCCCACCCCCATACTTCGCCTTCTCCGGTATCGCCGACTTCATCTCGCCCGCGGTCAGTGTCGGCGCTAGCGGCGCGATAGTCGGCGCCGCCAATGTGTTTCCACGGGCCTGTGTCCACGTCTATAACATTGCTGTCCAAGACGGCCGGCGGGAGGAAACCGCAGAGGCGCAACAGCGGCTCGCTAGGGCGGACTGGGAGCTGACGAAGCGCGCCGTTCCGGGCTTCAAAGCTATACTGGAGAGGTGGTGTGGGTATGGAGGGATCCCGAGGGGACCGATGCAAGCGCTGGGCAAGGAGGAAGAGGCGAGCCTTTTCGAGGACATCGAGTGGATGATGAAGATCGAAGAAGGTTTAGAAGATTTTGGGTTGAAGGGGCAATGAAATTATAGATGGACAATATCTATAAGTGTATAAGCCATAAAACTCGGTGCATATGCCATATATCCAGCAAACTATAGCCAGGCCGGTAGGAATTTGACAGGTAGTGGAAGAAGGCCTGTCACTATAGCTTAATATCACCATTCCCTTGAATTAAGTCAGCTATGTCCTAGTTTGATATCACCTCCATAGCCAAGTCCTTTGCCCCCTGTTAAAGATTTGCCACGTCTACCATCTATAAATCACATGCACCTAGAGATATTTACTATAGAAGAGGCATTTATTGTCATGATAAAGTGAAACCGAAATGAAAAGTCTAAGTCGAAATCCATCGTTCTTATTCACGACCTACTCTGCCGAAGAACCGCATTAAGTTATAGCTGAAAGTTCTATGTGATAACCCCTTTCTTGTCCTATGGAATTCCGTGCCCCTCATGCACTCGAGCCTTGTTTCATCGCCATAGCCTGAGATACTAAATCCCGCACTGTTTCTCTGAATGTGTGGTATTTGAAACCTAATTCCTTAGCGGCAGTCTCGCCATCGACACCGTGGCTTTCGTCAATGGGTTGCTCCTCCTGGTTCACCCCGTCTCGTAGAGTCGGAAACTCCTCCGCTATAATCTTAGCTGCGAGACCATAGGAGAACCTTTCAGTTGAAGCCGGGATGTACCGCTTTAATCCAACCTCGCTCCTAATCATGGCCTCAACGTGAGCTGTAGCTAGATCCCGCACGTCAATCCAGAACGGTACCCGTGCGAGGGGTAGAGGTTGAGCACCGTGGGCGACTTTCCAGAGCATAGCGTTGGATTCGTTCAACTTGTCCACGCTTTCGACAGGGTGGACCACGGGCCCAAATGTCATCGGCGGACAAAGAGTCACGATATCGAACGTTGGCTTGTTATCCTCGAGGTATTTCCATGCCTCAAGCTCCGCAAACTTCTTAGAGCCACGGTATGCAACGACTGCGCTGGTACTTGGGTCCGCTGATTCCTTGTACGTCAGGGGATTCCAGTCTGCGCCGGTGTATGTGAAATACGGTGGTCCCTTACGAGCCACATCCAAAACGGAAGCGAACGAGGAAGTGATGACGACGCGCTTGATCTGAGGATTCGACGAGGCAGCTTGGAGGATGGCACGGACTCCATTAATGGCTGGAATAATAAGTTCTTTCTCGTTGTTCGTCGTATCGTAAGTGAACGGCTGTCGAGTAACAATAGGTGAGTACTAGGAGAGTCGGAGGTTGGGTCCATACGTACGCTTGCTACATGTATTACAGCGTCGACGCCCCTGACTGCCTCAAGTAGTCCCCCTGGGCTCTCGAAATCCGCAATCCGAACGAAGTTGAGGTTTCCGGCATGCTGCGGCCGGGCCCGAACCATAGCATCGGCCTTTGCGGGGGATCGAGTTGCTCCCCGCACCTTCATACCTCGATTTAATAGAGTGTCAACAACATGGGCGCCAATGAAACCGGTTGCCCCAGTTACTAGGACGTATTGCCTATTGTCCATGGTTAACACTATTAACTGATTGGCACAATCCCCTCTTTTACTGACATATCTGTAGACATGGCGACTGTGAATTGATCGTGAGATGTTGAGCTGCGGGGGAGATGGCGGGGGAGATTAGCTGAGAAGCTCACAGATAATGAGAGACAAGTGCAGGGTGACCAGAGGGCTCGAACGGCTGGTGTAGAATCCGACCCAAACTCTCGGCTCGGCTAAGTCAGATCATCTACACAATGCTCCACTTGCAAGAACTACATCGTATACAGGGTAGCAAATGTATTTCCTAGACCTGCAAAGATATAAAGCTCTGCCCCCCAATTTCCTTGGGTCCCCTGCCAAGGGCAATGGATTGTGTTCGTCGACGAAAATCTTTCTGGCGCCGCTCATCCCCGTGTGGGCACACCCCCATCTCCCGAAAATGCGGGTCTGCCGCCTTTCCCCGACCAGTTACCGGCAATGCCGGGGCGGCATCGGCTATCAGATCCTGCGGCAGCACTCGCCTTGGGCGTCCTTTGACATTCCCCGTGGGGATCGTGTGTCGACCCCGGTCATTTCTCCTCACCACACTAGCTAGTGGTTGCAGTTCCCACGGACTCAGAAAGCGGGTGTAGTTGAGACCCTTGTAACTAACTCACTACAGACTTGGGAGTGCATGACCTGGCACCACACCAGAGTGATCGACTCGAGTATTTAGTCTTGCAACCTCCGCCCTCACCCAGGTTCAACTTGGACGATCATCAATCACAACACCATACTCACGGCATTGCCCTGTTTCTACCCCCCTCCCCCCCGGCCATTCCCGATCCCCAAAGTTAGGCCGATCGACGATAGCTATGGCGTTGACGGGCTTGTCGAACCGTCTCTCAGGGACGTGGCTCACTGTCTGTATCACGGTCGCCAATGCCTGGTAAGGCTTCCCCAGACACTCGCGCAAAGAATTACACACTAATTATGTGCGCTCAAGTTCTATGGCATGGTTTGGTTATGACCAAGGCGTCTTCTCTGGCGTGTTAATCTCGGCCGACTTCAAAAAATACTTTCCTGAGACTAGCCATGCGAATATCTCCGGCATCACATCCAGCTGCTTCTCCGTAAGCCTTCGGATACCTGATATACCTCGCTCACAATAGGCGTGTTACTGACATCCCCTAGCTCGGAGCATTCTTTGGAGCTATCACTGCATTCACCGCAGGCGACAAGCTCGGTCGGAAGAAGACTATCGCCATCGGTCTCGCCTGCAATGTGATAGGCGCCATTCTCCAAGTGGTCTCATGGCATCTACCCCAGATGATTATCGGCCGTGTGATCAACGGATTCGGCATGGGGTTGACGTCGTCCACATGTCCCGTTTACCAGGCGGAGTGCTCGAAGCCCCGGATACGCGGCAAGTTAGTGGTGGTCGGCTCACTCTCAAATACTGCTGCTTTCTGTCTGGCCAACTGGATGAATTACGGATTATTCTTCCAGGGCAACGCCCTGCAGTGGCGGTTCCCCCTGGGTTTCCAGCTGATTTTCCCCATTGTCGTCACCATTGCCCTATTGTTCAGTCCCGAGTCTCCCCGATGGCTGTTGCTTAAGGACCGCCATGAAGAAGCCCTAAGTGTCATTGCGAGGTTGCATGGCAAGGACAAGAGCATACACGACCCTGAGGTGACGTCCGAATTCCTCTCTATTCAGTCGACGATCCAGATGGAGCGGAAGGACCGCGTGCCGATTATGGACGTCCTCTTCTGCCGCGACAAGACTCAGAACCTGAGGAGGCTGTTGCTGTCGTGCGGGACCCAGTTCATGCAGCAATTCAGCGGCGTCAATGCTCTGGGGTATTACCTACCAACGCTGCTTCAGCAGAGTGTCGGCCTCGACGAGAAAATGAGCAGATTGTTGACCGGTGTTAATGGCACCATCTACCTTGGTGCCGCCTTCTGTTGCTTACTGGTCATTGACCGGGTCGGGCGCCGCAAGTATGTTCCCAACCTTCGATACAGCAGGCCTAGCCACTGACTAGCTTAAAGGTTGATGTTGTATGGCTCTCTAACCATGGGATCCTGCTACCTCGTGGCGTCCATGTGCTTGAAGGCAGTTGAGAAGGACTCATCCAAGGAGCTTGTGGTGGGTACACCTCCTATTTCCTCCTCGTAGCGCCATGCTAACGTATTGGGTCAGCTGGGGCGTGCCACAACTTCCATGTTCTTCTTATACTACTTCTTCTACGGGACCAGTTTTGCCAAGGTACCCTGGGTGTACAACTCCGAGGTCAATTCGGTCGGATGGCGAACTCGTGGCGCGGCGGCCGCGACCGCAACAAACTGGATGGGCGGGTTCATCGTGACTCAGTTCACCAAAGTCGGAGTTGATAATCTGGGCTGGGGATTCTACTTGAGTATGTGGCCCCATGTTTCCACAGATCTGATAGGCAGGAGCTAACCCTTGTTCTTTTAACAGTCTTCGCGATCCTCTGTTGGGCCTACTTCCCCGTGGTCTTCTGCCTCTACCCGGAGACGTCTCGGCGCACGTTGGAGGATATGGACGAAATCTTCATCCAGAACCCGTCTCTCTTCGTGTTTGGCAAACCGGCCATGACCCAGCGCGAGCGACCGCAGACCTTCGTTGAGGCTGAGGGCCGACGAATCGCGGCAGCCGAAGAGACGAAGCTGGGCCAGAAAGTGCGTGACGGTAAGGAGTTGCACGTGACGGAGGACGAGGGCATCTGAGATGTGGGCAAACGACTACGTGAAAGGGATCGTGTCGACAATTGTGGTTTGGTTCTTCCACTCAATGCTTAGCTAGGTAACACATAATATAGCATAATGCGATTGTAAGCAGCCGGACACTAATGTATTTGTGATGTGGGGGTGGCGATTGACAAACCAGATCCTTCGGTTACTTGCCTCGGTCTCCCCCGCTATTCGGCTCACCGACGTTTCGCCCCTGAATGACCATTAAGATACCTTTGTTTGACACCTTGGCCTGCACAAGAATAGGCCGCCGATGCCGCTGCATGCGACCATGGCACTCTGCATCCAATGACTAAAAGCTTATGCTGTCTTACCCCAACAAAAAAGGGGCAGACGAGAGTATGCTTGACTCAGCGCCACATGCTGGTATGTCGACATGACGTCAGTCCCTGAGCTATCTAATCTAGAACAAACCTAGCGTTCTTGCTTCTTAAAAAGGAACGGTTGCGTCAGGGCAGAGCTCTTTTCCCTCTTCATCCCTCCTTCGACCTTTCCCCTCTTCTTACCGATATACAAACCGAATAACAATTGCCATCATGCCTCAGCAAGTCCCCAAGGCGAGCCATCTCCTCGACCTCTTCAGCCTTAAGGGCAAGGTCGTCGTCATCACGGGTGCCTCCGGGCCCCGCGGAATGGGCATTGAGGCCGCCCGTGGATGTGCCGAGGTTGGCGCCGACGTGGCAATCACCTACTCCTCCCGCAAGGAAGGCGCCGAGAAGAATGTCGCGGAGATCATCAAGCAGTATGGGGTGAAGGCAAAGGCATACAAGTGCAATATTGGCCAGTACGCCGACGTTGAGCGTTTCGTCAACGAGGTCGTTGCCGATTTCGGCAAGATTGATGCGTTCATCGCCAAGTAGGTTGTTCCATTACCCCGCTGTGAGATCAATTGCAAGCACCGTCAATACTGACATCACAAACCTAGTGCTGGCGCAACCGCCGACAGCGGCGTCCTAGATGGCACCTCAGAGGACTGGGACCGAGTCATCCAGACCGATCTCAACGGCACGGCCTACTGCGCCAAGGCGGTTGGAGCGCACTTCAAGAAGCAAGGCCACGGCTCCCTCGTCATCACGGCGTCCATGTCGGGCCACGTTGCCAACTACCCGCAGGAGCAGACTTCATATAACGTTGCAAAGGCTGGCTGCATCCACTTGGCTAAGTCGCTGGCCAACGAGTGGCGCGACTTTGCCCGCGTCAATAGCATCTCGCCGGGTTACATCGATACGGGCCTGTCCGACTTCATTGATGAGAAGACCCAGGCGCTGTGGAGGAGCATGATTCCCATGGGCCGCAACGGCGATGCGAAGGAGCTCAAGGGTGCGTATGTGTATCTAGTCAGCGATGCTAGCACCTACACGACCGGCGCCGACATAGTTATTGACGGCGGCTATACGACCCGTTAAACGCAAACTATTGTATCGTTCAGGATAGAAAAAAGAGAGATTCCCGGGCTGAAAATGGTGTCGTTATTGTGAGAATTCGTGATGTATTCGGGCGTACGGCTTACGGGGCGGGTCTGGACGCACGGGCCACCGGCCCCCCAATGCCCAAACTTAAGACCCAGACCCATTTTTACTTCTACAGAATGTGGAGCAGCCCCTAAACAAGGCTAAAACCACAAGAACTCGAAGGGAGTGGTCTCATTCTTCTGCTCGTTGTTGATGGCTATTATAACCAACGATACCTAGTAGCCTGTTTTGGTGGTAGGAAGTAATTACCTAGTTTATCTACAATAAGGACTAAGAAGAGGTGTTGTAAAGGATGATGTTTGGATGTAGATATCATTCTGCAACCTGCCTGTACCTTTGTATGCGAAACTCAACAACCTATTGATCACTAGAATGCAGTAAGATCATTTATAAGTGTGTTGTAAGGTAAAGAGAGAACTATGTACATGGCGGAAATCTATATTCTTCCCTGGTGTCAATCTTCGGCTGCCCCGCTGAAATGGGCTATATTGGCCTAGGATGAGCTGACTGAGATAGGGAGTGAAACCCCAACTGCATTCCTTCAGGGAGTGTTGTCCTCAGTCTCGTCGTCACCCTATGGTGACCTCGTTGATCTCACCGTCATCGCTCTCCTCATCACCCTCATCACCCTCGTCACCCTCGTCAATCTCGTCACCCTCGCCGTCCTCGCCGTCCTCGCCGTCCTCGCCGTCCTCGCCGTCCTCACCATCCTCACTTCGCCGTTCAACGTCGGTCTCCTCATCGCCCTCCGTAGTCTCGTCATCCTCGATGGTCTCGTTGTCTTCAGTGATCTCACCCTCCTCGCTGCCTTCGTCGTCCTCACTTCGCTTTTCGATCTCAGCCTCCTCGTCTCCCTCGTCTCCCTCGTCTCCCTCATCTCCCTCGTCTCCCTCGTTGATCTCGTCGATCTCGTTGACCTCGTCGTCTTCAGTGATCTCGTTATCCTCGTCACCCTCGCCATCATCGCTTCGCTTTCCGACCCCGTTCTCCTCATCACCCTCGGTGATTTCGTTGTCTTTGACGATTTCGTCATCTTCGGTGATCCTGTCGTCTTCGGTGATCTCGCTGCCCTCGTCTTCGTTTCGCCTCTCCACCTCGGTCTCCTCGTCACCCTCCGTAAGTTCGTTGTTCTCGATGACCTCGTCATCTTCGGTGATATCATTGTCCTCAGTGATCTCGTTATCCTCACCGTCCTCGCTTCGCTTTCCAATCTCGCTCCCCTCGTCACCCTCAGTGATTTCGCTGCCCTCCATGATCTCGTCATCTTCGGTGATCTCACTGCCCTCGTCGTCCTCGTTTCGCCTTTCGACATCACTCTCCTCATTGTCCTCAGCGCCTTCGCTCTCGTCGCCGTTGATTCTTGGCAGCTCCCCTTTCTGTTGAGCCTCCTCGACCAAGTCGTTGTAAGCAGCCAGCTTGTCCTCGTACTCCTGGACAAGGGCATCCTCCTCCCTCTTCCCGGGCGAGGCATCGTCGCCCCCGAATGCCTTCACAGCGGCATAGTACACCTCGGCCAACCCGTTGCAAACCGGCTTGACGCTCACAGACTTACATTGGTTGTAGAGGCTTTAGGGTAGACACGTTAGCGGCTGCGACATGAGAAAATCCCCCCAAAAAAAAGGGCGGAGACATACTCATCCTTGAAATTGGTATCAATTTTTGCCTTGGCGCTCTTGGAAAACCGACCTTGCGCCCGGTAGTTGGTGTACCCGAAGTCGTGGCGGTTGCAGGCCGGTGTGAATGGGAAGCCGAATGGGTTGTCCGGCGAAGCGCTGCAGCCGTCGGAGCTCCAGTTCAGCGCGGCCGGGTCACGCGCGTTGCGGTGCGTCGTGAACTCGGGCAAACTAGCGCTGAAGAGCAGTTGGTCGGTGGTTGACTCGGCGCTCTGCTTGTCGGCGACGCCGGCGTCGTGGGTGTCGCTGGGGGTTGGGAGAGCGAGGGTGGAGGGGAGGATGGCGAGGGCGAAGGCGTTCAACTTCATGGCGTATGTAGTTGCTGATTGGTATGTACAGGTTAAGTAGTTACAGCTGAAAATGCAGCTAGGTAGAACGAACGGGTAGAAAGACGGATAGAAAGGTAGGTAGAAAGGTACTTAGGTAGGTAGGCAAGTAGGAAGGCAAAGTTCAAATATATATGTACGTAGGTGTATGTACAGTGAGAGGGTCGGATCGTTCGATGCAAATCTGAATTTCCCAACGTCAAACCATCGTCGGGAATATTGTCATTTCTATAGTCCTTCCCGCCCCCCTCAAACCTGCGCAGGCAAGTCAAAGCGGACGAACTCATCGCCAAAGACCGACTAAGTCAGGTCAGCTCAGCATTGGATCTCTTACAACTGCTACGTACCCGAAATAGCCATGAGAGTTATAGACACAGGTTGCCATCCGCCGCGGTGATTCGCCCAAAATCCCCAGGTCTCGACCTTTACCTGGGGTGACGGTGCGCTATTGGTGTTCCTTGCCGCTGCCAAAAGAGGGTGTGGCAGGATCGCTGTCTTGGCTTGGAGCCTTTGCCGAGTCGATCGGAGGGATGGGAGGCGGCGATTGGCAATAAGCCGTGCTTTGGATCACAGGCAATGTGGTCACTTTCTTACCCCGACTAGCCAATTGGGTGTTCCGTCGTGGGGATGCTGAACGTCGTCGCGATTCGGGGTTGGGGTAATGGGCTGGCCATTCTTACGTTTACCGCTTCTTTCGGGGTACTGTAACCCATGCTGGGCCAGCCCTTTTTCGTCATGAAACAGTCGCCCCCACACACCTTATTTTAGCCACTAAACATAGATCGCAAAATAGTTGTTAATGTAAGCTTGCCGAGTTCAGTGCTCCGAGTCCTACACCTCACGGCCAAATTCTACAGGACCACGAGTTTGGTGAAAAGCGCCGCGAAACAAAGTCCTCCGAGTACAGTTACGTCGAGATGGAAATCGGGCCCTACCAACACCCCCACGGACTGACCACATCATGTTCTCTTAGGCGGCGCGTAGGAAAAAGAATGCACACCCCAGTGGGCATTTCGTCAGGTCGAATTATCGGCGGAGGCTAATTTCTACATCCATTCGACCCCCTCGCGGTCGCCGCAGAGGGCAACACGGCACTTTACATACTTGCGCGACGGGTCCCTGTATTGCTAAAGCTGCGCCGTCTCTTCGCGCGGCTCGAAAGCGACTACGCGCTGGACGCTAACTCCCGCAACGTGCGCGGCGAGACACCCGCGATTGTCTTCTGCAGGTCCGCCGGGAAGTGGCTGGGGAGGTATGACTGCCTCTATAATGGCCATGCGAACGTTGGGGCAAGGTTTGCCGTCCTCGAGGCCGCGGGGGTTGACTTCTTCGTTTTGGACGGTCGCGGGCTGCTGCATCTTGTGTCGAGTATAAAAGGAGAGCTGGGCGTGAGGATTTTCAAGGCACTGCTGCGGAAGGGGCTAGATACGATGCTCGAAGATCGGAAGTAGCGGACGTCTCTGGATGTTGCAGCTGCTTGTGGGAATGTTGGTGTGTTGGAGTTGTTTGACCGGGAGGGTGGTTGGGTTCTGAAAGAGGGTGCCATGATGGAGGAGGAGGCGGAAGAGGATGAAGAGGATGAAGAGGACAATAATGAGGATTTCGAGCTGTAAAGGCCTTGGGTGGGATCTCTAGATGAGGATGAACAAGCTAAAGGGAAGGGAATATTTCGCCTGGTTCTGCAGCAAATATCTACTTGTTTCTGCGGCACGGATTGGCCGCGTCTTTGCCGAGTGCACCGTCGACGAAGATTCCCCAAAATTTGTCCTAAAGACAATATCCACACGCAACAGAAACTCACCGATGAAGTTGAAACCGCAGACGGCTTTCGTCACACTGCACGTATTAGCCGATTCCACTAACAAACAGTGGCAATGCTTGCTCCTCGAGTGACCAACTCACCTAGCCAAGCCCGGACGAGCCGGCGTTTGCTTATGGCCAGGCCTTATGCATTTACCATAATCGTCTAACGTTACATCTTGCGTGGCGAGAAGTTTTGTTTACCTTCTCACCGTCAATTTCAGAAATGGTTGCGAATTCTACCTAGACCAACCTTGGTATTCGATAATCAGTGAACGATCTCACAAAGTGGGAACTAGTTGGGCAGAAAGCCTGTGATACGTCGTGCTGGTTAGACATAGGGTGCACTTGCTCCATGGATTGGACATTGAAGCAATTGGCGCAATCTTGCCACGTCCCGATCCTAGGATATATGGGCTAAGTCTAGACAATAGAGATCCTTACTTTCTTTGAACGTTATTTCGTAATAATTCCTATCACCTCGCTAGATGCTAAACTCATCAAGGAACACCTGCTTATGCGCATCGTCCAAAAGTAGCCGACGGATAGGGGGCGGTAAATATTAACTATAATTTAACGGTGTTCTTGTTGAATATTAACTAGGCGAAAACCAGAAACGGTTAATCTAACCTGCCTTAATATATCGTTCCTCCATCGCAACCGCCTAACTACAAAACTGCAGCTACGGCAGCCAGTGCGCCACCGATCACCGATAATCCAAGTCTTGTAGCTCCGCTTGTGGCAGTCGGTAGGGATGTGCTATATGTAGCAGTCGGCGCCGAAGCGGTTCCATTGACAAGCACATCCAAAATCTCCGTCACGGGCATGACCCCTTTATCACCGGGAACGATACTATCGCGATGGAGAGTGGCCTGCTCATACGCATATGCCAACCTGATAAGCGTTTCTTCCGACCACTTCTTACCCAGGAACGTCAGACCAAACGGTATCCCTGGCGCAACAGCAATGAGTTCGCGCGCGCCTTTGATCACCGGTGTCCCATCCGGGTATGCACCCATCGGAACAGTCACCTCAGGCAGGCCGGGCGATGCCGCCCACGTCGGGGCGTAGTCAGTCGGTATGATTAGTGCCGACAGGCCTAATTGTTCGATGACTCCCGTCACGCCGCCCTCCCTGTCAAGTTGTAGATCGTTCTCTAGCGCCGCGTAGGCACGCTGGTCGCTGGCGTCGAAACCCAGCGCCAGGGCGGCTTCCCAGGCGCCTGTGTCGCGGTCGGGGTAGTCTTCGCGTGGGTCGTTCTGGGTGAAGTTGAGTAGGTCCTCGACGGTGTGTAGGTCGTTGGGGTTGTAGGTGAGCTCAGCGAAGTAGGAGGCTAAGTTCGAGATGAAGTCCGCACCTATCGTGATAGACTCGTTGTTCATCCCGAGGCTGATTGAATCGTCTTCATTGCTAATGCTGGAGATGAACGCCGAGTGAGTCGCGAATGAGAAATTTGCTGGGTCCACAATCTCGGCGCCAAGGCTCTTGAGCACCTCGATTGCCTTGTCGAACTCGGATAGGATGTATGTCTCATTGACGGGTGCGAAAGTAATAGCGGATGAAATACCGTTGCGCGGTACACCGATACGCACCCCCGTCAGGTTGACAGGCTGTTCGGTGGCGCCGACATAGTCCGGTAGCACGCCACCATTGGGGATGGCCTGGGTGAAGTTGTCGTTTTCATCTACACCCGCGATGATGGACAGTATGGTTGCCGCATCACGTACAGTATGCGCGATAGGACCAACTGTGTCCTGGTGTAGCGAGATGGGCACTACAAGGTATCGTGAGGTGAGCCCTATGGAGGGTTTAATGCCAACGCAGTTGCCCCGATTCGAGGGCATAACAATACTCCCGTGGGTCTCAGTGCCAAGAGAGGCGAAGGCAAGGCCAAGCGCTGACGCCACTCCAGAACCACTCGATGAACCCTTTAGATTCTCAGATGTTAGACACTCGGGTGCAACTTTTCCTGAGTGGCGAGAGCTAGGTAGTCGGGGTTACATACGTATGGATCCTCGTTTGTATAATACGGGCCATAGACTTGGCCCCCAATGGAACTCCACCCGGAGGTACCGTTGTTGGAGCGGTACTGCGCCCATTGGCTGAGATTCGTCTTGCCCAGGATGACTGCCCCCCCGGCCCTGAGCTTAGCAACGGTAGGGCTGTCGCGCGGCACCTTGGCGCCAAGCAGCGCGTAAGACCCAGCGGTGTTATTCATTTTGTCGAACGTTGCAATGTTGTCCTTGACAAGAATGGGGATACCATGTAGTGGGCCTCTCGTTTTCCCACTCGCTCGCTCGGCATCTAATTGGGCAGCGATCTCTAACGCATCCGGGTTAACCTCAAGCACAGCATGTAGCTTGTCGTTGACCTCGGCGATACGTGCGAGGTAGGCGTTGACGAGATTAACGCTGGTAAAGCACCCAGCCTCAAGGCCGTCGGTGAGGCTCTCAAGGTTGGCATGGTAAAGCTGAGGATAACTGCAGGTCGTGCCGTTCCCTCCTGGAGTAGCGGCGTTGACACCAACACAGGCGACTGCGAGGACTTTACTGATGAATAAAATCTTCATGGTGTTAGTAGTTTGGCGTAAGTAACTCCTTCTATAGCTCAGGCATGCGTCTACAGCTACAATCTCAAACGGCAGCCGCCGCACTTTTATAGTTGCGAGTCTACGAATCGTCGCCAACTTCGTCGTTTCGCTCGGAATTCGAACCGAGTGCGCCGGTATGAGTAGACTCGGGCCTTCATCACCCCGATACTATAATATACAAGGAGATGATTACTTTAGAGCCCTCCATAAGAGAAGTCGTGTAGGATTTGGCTCTTCCTCTACCTCATTAGGATGCAGTAAACCGCAGAGTCGGTGTTATCGCAAGGCCTTGCCCCTGACCCCGGAATGATAAGAAACCCCTGGACAGATAAGGTGCCTCTAGTGGCGTAGGGGTTTTCTCAACCAATCAGGGCTAGCAAGCCGGCCAGGCGGCCTGTCGAAGTTCGAGACTTGAAGATAAGAGAAGGCCGTCAAGCGGAGTAAGTGCTGTGTCAAGTTTACTATCGACTACTATTTAGGTTAGCAAACAAAAACCACCCAGGGGCAGGATTGAGCGGTTGATGAGTGATAGTTAACAACGTGAAGTGAGCCGAGCTTCCGAGCATAGAGAACCCCAACCACCCCCACGAGGCGACCACGCCGCGCTCCTAAAAGGTGGTTTTATACCTTGTCTCAACACAAATGACCCGGGACCTAAGTTGTCGCCCGGGTCGGCTAACAGCCGTGCCACTACATTATCCTGCCATCTCCTTGCCGCCGATTCCGGACTGCGTTCAATCTCATCGGTGCGTATCGCCCGTCAGTTATCAGGGTATCGGTATGACATTTCAATTTGACATCATTGAGTGTCCGGAGGAAAATCCCTCCGGAGTAGCAGAAACGACCCCACATGACGAGGAGAACGCCATATTAGCTGCTGAACAGACAGCTAGCTAGCTGGAGTTGGCCAGCATAAAGTGAGGGTATTAAGAACTCGGCCACAGTGGCAAGGGCTGACATTCCAAAGTAAGCATGGGACGAAGGAACAAGGTGATAGTCCCGTTACAGTTGTGCTTAATGTGACCAGATGGAGCTGAACCTAGGACCAGTTAAAACGCAACGCTTTTGAGCCACGAAGTGTTAAACCCAGCTCATTTCGTCGCGCATCGGGATTGGTGGCGTTCCAACTTCACATGAGGTATGGTAGGAGTGTCTTCCTGTGCAGCTGTCCTGCGAACGATAAATACCATGATGCAATTGAAATGACTATTATTCCCTAGCCCCATTTGCTCCTTGATCCTTTTCCTAACCCCTATACATGCTTAAATCCGCTATACCATATAGCTTTTCGTTTTTGACCGGTCCGATGCTAATTATATCCCTATTTTCAAGGCAAAGTGAAATGATGAAACCCCTCTCGAGCGAAGCGGATCTCGGTGTGATCCTCGCAGCGCAGCTTAGGCTTTGCCTTCGACGCCGGCATTGATACGTGCCTCAGCAATAGAGGTTCTGAAGTCTCCGCTTCCACAAACAACAAGAGCTGGTAGTCATAGCCAAAGATCTGAGGGTCGAACCCGAAATTCAAGATGCCTCGCATTTTGTTGCTGTTGCACCCGGCCAGAGTCAAAGGCAATCTGCACCAGAACGTCCGGAAGCGCATGGCCCCGACGGTCTCATCTTCTCGGAGGACCTGTAGGGTGAAGTCATACAATTGACCCATGCGAAGCCCGTCGCCCTGCTCCTCCGGGGGCGGACTAGGGGAGTCGCGCCCGCGGTGCCGATTAGAGGTCGAAGCCACCCAATCTTTAACCGAGACATGCGAGCGGAGGTACATCGACCCGGCTTCATTCCGTACTTCCTCCACGAAACCGAAATCGTGCATCGGAGGCTGGTGAATCAGCATCCGCCTCCAGGAGGCCTCCGCGCGAGTAAATGCCTTATTCCGCTGAGGCTGCGCAAGGGGGAGGCTGTATAGGACCTCCCGACCGTGCGAATGGAACCTCGAGAGCGATGAGGGCGGATGGAACCAGGGCTTGAATGTTTCCTTTAACAGGGGATTGAGGGTCCGCTCCCCCGGTAGAACATTGCCGGTTTTCGGAACCTGCGGTTGTAGAAACAAGGCCTGTTGGAGATTCGGTGACGTGGTGACGACATCGCGCCAAAACTGGTTGACCCTCTGAACCGACACGAGCAATGTCCGGATGTCGACGGATAGGAGAATTGCTTCTAGCAACTCGGGGCTTCGCAAGACGCGCGCTTCTGCCGACATGGTGGTTGTTTCTTTTGTTGCACGGGCCTGCAAGCTCTCTGTGTTAGATGAATAAGCCGCCACTTGAATTGGGTAGTAATGTTCAATCCCCTTGGGGCAACGTCGATGCTTTGGAGATGTGCTTTATCCTCGCAATTGATTCAACAACGGATAGTTGTGACGAGATAGCTTGCCTCCCCATCGCCTCAACATATACAGAATGCTGGGAATTAAAATTACGTATCTCTCCTGAGATCTAGAACAACTTGTTGATCACCTGAGACACTGCATCTTGGCAATAACCAGAAACGGAGTAGCGGGGTACCAAGCGCTTGGCACGTGCCACCCGTGCTCACCGTGTTACGATGCTGGTTGGTGGCGGTTCCTGTTTTTCTCGACTTTCTTACGTATTTCCTGTTTCCTATTTGCCATTCACTTCGTGACGTGCCCGAATTCCGAACAAACGCCACACATCCCAGAGCTGAGGTCGCTTCCTTCTGCTGTCACAGTAGCTACGTGTAATCTGCACATAGGGGTAGGTAGGTAGGTAGTCTGTGCAACCGGACCATGACCCTTTGTGAGAAGTGCAACAACCTCGGTATTTCCGACGCTCTGCACAACGTGCAAGCCAACATATCCGATGGCAATGCACCACCGCTGTCACCGCTGTCAATCGGCAACTGGCATGCCTGTCTCCACGACATCAACCAGACTTCGGGCAGTTGCGACCTCTGTGCCCTCGTGATGAAGGGCTGGCGCCAACACCGCCCTGTCATTGTCCAGTCAAGCTTGGTGTCCGGTGACATTCCTCCGGATGACCAGCCCTCGGACCTTTATGATGATATTTTGGCTATCAGTCAGTACCGTGGTGGGTGCATCGAAGTGGAATTCCGATGCAACAGTAGTGATCACGATGGGGATCAACAAGTCCAATCCTTCCTGGAGATCAGGTGCCGCCCGACAAGCCGTACTTCCTGGGACGCGTGCGGTGAACTAAGCGCTCTGTTTAGAATCGCTTCCGGCGGTAGTGTGGACCCTCGTATCCGGAATGGTGCAGTAATTATATACTGATGAAATCCATAGCCTTTCCAAGCAGCTTACCGCTAGATGTTCTAGTAAACCCGAATCCACTCTCACCGCAGGCCCTTCAGACTCCGAATGAGTGGCTGCGTGTTTGTAACAGCAAGCACAAATCATGCACAGCTGGAACAGTCCAGTTGCCAACTCGCTTTTTGGACATACACAATGCCGACGCCGATTCAAGCAGTATTGTGCTTCGGGAGTTGAAAGACTCCAAGAACGACGGCGATGGCCGCTACGTTGCTCTAAGCCATTGTTGGGGCAGGGGTCAGAATCTATGCACAACAAAGGCGACAATAGAGAGCCACAAAAGCGGAATTGAGATATCGAAGCTCCCGCAGACCTTCCGAGATGCCGTTGCTGTCGTACGGGGTCTGGGATTACGATACCTCTGGATCGACTCCCTCTGCATCATCCAGGGTGACGTGCACGACTGGCAGGTCGAGTCCGCAAACATGGCGACAATATATCGCGATGCCTACCTCGTCCTCGGTGCAGCCCGGGGAGAATCGGATACCCAAGGCTTTCTTGGTCCGCGACAGGTGTCGGATGTGGTTGCGCTCGGTCTGTCAGGTGGGACGGGGAGCTTGAACCTCCAGCTCCAACTGCCGGAAACTCTCCGCTGGACCGATGGGAACATAGATCCGATCAAAGAAGAACCGCTTAGTAAGCGCGCCTGGTGTCTCCAGGAGAGATACTTGCCGCGTCGGATGCTGCTTTATGGATCCCAGCAGGCATTTTGGGAATGCAACGAGATTAGTGCGAGCGAGGACGGTGACATGATACGCCGCGATGGGGACCAACTGGGGCAGATCACTCAAACGGCAAACATTCGAGACTCCGTCTTTCTTCGGTCTTGTGGGGAATTACCGGAGGGCAATGCCGGAGTCAATTATGTGGACTGGTATACGATGATCGAGGACTACACCAACCGAGGCATCACTGCAGCTTCAGATCGCCTACCTGCCTTGATTGGACTAGTTAAGGCTACTGCTCGGATATCGAAAGATGAGTATTTAGTAGGAATTTGGAAGAGCTCCATGATCGAGGGACTCATCTGGTGTGGAAGGCAAGGCGCGGGGGCTCTCGCAAACACCACAGAGTACATTGCACCCTCATGGTCCTGGGCGTCCGTCTCCGGTCCAGTTCAGTTTCCTATCTATAGCTGGTACGACCGAGCCCTCTGGAAGGCGAGAATGTCAGACTTCGAAGCCCTAGTCAGTTACATCGACCACAACTTCCAGCTTAGAGATCTAGAACCAGAAGGACGCCTTAAGCATGGACAGCTACGTATCAATGCAGCGTTGGTGCCAATCACCTCAATCGAGCCCCGCCAGGAAGAACCGCCTAGAGTCGTCCAATATTTCGGGCAAGAGCCAAACAGGTCTCCGTTTGCGGACAAGGTTATCGGGCTGCAACTCAAACTACGTACCGGAACAACGGAGATGTGGGTAGAAGGGGGCTTTGACAAGGCACCAGAGAGCGGAATCGACCGACGGCGTTTTGTAATATTCCTCACTAGGCTGCCGTTTACTCTCGAGAATAGCTTTGTTGACCACCGATTCGGCCTTGTCGTCGAGAAGGTAGGGTTCACTGAGGAGTATCGCAGGGTCGGCTTCGTGGACGGCTGTCTCCTACGCAAACTCCATTCTAGTATGATGCGGCGAGTAATGAAATGGCGACATAGCCGTGGTGTAAACGATTACGGCGTGGCAGGATTTCTACATTCCCCAAGGGACGGAGATCTGCAAGAGGACGAACGCCCAAATGTCCTAGCGTACGACCCGCTAGAACTCGAGAGGAGGAGGATCACGTTAGTATGAGCAGGTTTACCTTCTATATTACTGGACAGTGTGTTACTGGAGGGGAACCAGGGTCTGTTAGGAGGCCGCGACGAGGACGCATTGTGTTTAACCTCTAGAATGGGGTAACGTTACCCCATTTACGAGACGAGGCGTGCGTAGTCGCCGCAAGTAGCCTTGCCGATCAGTATGGTCGCCCGCCTCAGGGATATACAGGGGCCGTGCCCTTGGTGTTGGATAACTCCTCCTTTGTGTAAGCCCCTTTTCGTATAACTCGGTCGTCTCAGTAACCTGTGTTGTTCCTTGTTCGACCTTCGGATGGATCCCTAGCAGTGCACGGGACTGCTTACAACTTTCCTATGTCTACTGCCCTAATTACACCCCGGGGTGTTACAGTTGCACTCGTAATCGTCGAACATCTTCGCGGACGGTGATTGGATATCAAACTTACTCTCCTGATTCCTGATGGTGCCGAAAGCCGAGAAACAACTGTTTCCTACTTCTCCGATAGGGAAACCAGCATGTTAAATGCTCACACGTCCCCTTCAAGGTGCACTCGCATCGGTGAGCAGTCCGTTACCCTACCTCAATCTGAGTTTAATTAGTTGGCTGCTCCCTTGGCAATATTCATATATCCTCTTATATCCGAGGACGGGAGTTCTCTAGTGTCCTTTGCTCCTATGACTCAAACGGGTTGGTTCTCTCTTCTTGAATTTTGTAAGAACACACACCGTCTCCGTGACTGCTTTTGTAACGTGATGATGACTAAAACACTATTCCGTGTCGTCTCAAAGCAGACATATTTGTTGAAATTACGGGGGTCCTGGATCTGCTTTTAAAAAAGCTTGGCCAGATCGTGGCGCCGCTGAGAGTAATTACTCCTGATGATATTGCCGTGTGTCTCTGCCGGCACGACGGAATAGCTTGCCAAGGCATGATTTATCCACAGCCCTGGGCGGCTGATGTAGTACAGGCTGGGAACTACCAGCTGGTAACCAGTAAAATGCCGTAGTTTATTAATGTGTGTGTGTATCCTAGGTTGACACTCTGGCCTCCAAGAGCAGGACCTCGTTTTTATGAACGCGCACCCGTATGGGATGGAAGTGAATGACTTCGAGCCCACCGCTACGCTCAATTAACGGAGCAGAAGACTAAGTAGGTAGTTATCATGGAATGACCCCAGAGACGCACGGAGAGCAAACCACGAAGACAATTTGCAACACCACGGATCAAGCTGCCGATATTACGGAAGGGTGCCGAGGGAAACTTCATCTGGCCAAGCTTTCACTCCCCAAACATGATTACCTGGTTCCTCTTCCTAATATAACAACCACGGTGCGAATATCTCTTCTTTAACACTGAGTTCGCCAACAGCCTCGGACCGCCTGAGCCCTTTGATGACAAAATGGTTACTATCTGTGCTCTTCAGGCATCGCTACATATAGGGAGCCAAGGTTTGGGGTCGGATGTTGATTTGTGGGTGGGTGTTAATTAGCACGGACGCGAAGAAAGGTCCTCGGTTGCTCTATCGAAGACGCGCTTCGCCGGCATTGGTAGTCTTTTCTTTTGTTTTTTTTTGGCGGAAGCGAGAAACCAAAACCCAGACGGAGCGAAGAGGAATTCGGCTATTCCTTAAAGAAACTGCAGTGCCGCAATCCTTGTCTGGGTTTACGCGCGGCCTGCACAGTGCCGACATACCCCAGTGTCGTTGACTAGATTACATGCATATTACTATGGGATGCGGCAGATGGTAACATTCTCAGGGTGCCATGACGCCTTCTGGAAGGTCAGCAGCTCTCTAGAGCCCATCTAATCACCAACTAAGGATTCCAACCTCATATCGACGGCCCATTCTGACTAGGTGGGCATTTTGCCTAATATGTAAGACCTCCCCACACTCCTTTCATACCCTCCATATACTACCGCCCAATTATACTCCTATGCGAACAATTACAACTTTGACAGCACTCTGATATTACGTTCTTAATTATTGTTCCGGGTGGGTCGGCAAACAAACATGCCAGCTCACTTTATTTATAAGTCCGCGGCGCTCCAGTCGTTCGTTGTCTGTAGCTCTTCCACCGATCTACAGATAATTCTTTTGCTCCCTAAACATGGTTGTCATCAATTCCGGGTTGGTGCTGGCCGTGGCCGCCCTGTTTGCAGGGTCGACCCTGAGCGCCCCGACCGCGATCCCGACGTTCACAGCCGAGGAGATCAACTCAGGCAAGGCTATCCAGGCGCTTGGCAAGCTCGCCTATGATAATGCCATGGCCCGCCTGGCTAAGTCGACGTCAGGTTGCACCAAGGATAACGTCAAGATTCGCAAGGAATGGTGGGTGGCGTAAAGTCCCAGGGGTAAGGATGGATGAATGCTGACTGGATCCAGGCGGAACATGACCACCACGGATCGAACTGCGTACCAAGAAGCTGTTCAGTGTTTGATGCGCACGCCGACACGAAATGTGGGAATCGACGGGGCGCGAACCGCGTGGGACGACTACGGAGTGTTGCATTATAAACAAACTCCCTTTGTCCACAACTCGGCCACTTTCCTTCTCTGGCACCGACACTACAACTGGGTCCTAGAGCAAGACCTTCACGATCTCTGCGGATATAATGGTAGGGCGCTTCAGCTCTCCTCCTTCCGCCCACCTATAAAGTGAATGTGCTAATATTCGACTTACAGGAGTCTTCCCCTACTGGGAATGGGGACTTGACTGCGACAACATCGACGCGTCACCGGTCTTCGACGGATCTGAGACTTCTATTGGTGGAAACGGAGAACTCATCCCTAACCACCGGGCCTCGATGGGTGGTGCAAAGGCCGGCAGCGGTGGAGGCTGCCTTAAAGAGGGGACACCGTTTGCCAACTACACGGTCAACATCGGCCCCGTCGGCTCGGCCAACCCTCTCAAGTACAACCCACGATGCATCAAGCGAGATCTCAACGCGGACATCTGCCGCAAGTGGGCCTCGCTGAAGAACACCACGGACCCCATCCTCGACAGCAACGACGTCGAGACGTTCCAGGCCATCGTGCAAGGTGATGGGCGTGTCCGGGCCGCCATGAAGGCCGGGATTGCGGTACATGGCGGTGGGCATTTCACTATTAGCGGTGATCCGGGTAGCGACTTCTACTTCTCGGCACTTGAGCCCGGTTTCTATCTACATCACGGAAACATCGACAGGATGCACTTCATCTGGCAGAATCTTGACTGGGAGAACAGACAGGTAATTAACACAGGGTTCACTTATCGCAATCTTAGAAAACCATTACTAACAAACACCTAGACCATCTCGGGGACAAATACCATGTACAACCAGCCTCCGAGTGCGGAGGCCAAGCTCACCGACAACATGGGCTTCGAGCCGATCAACCGCAATCTGACAATTGGTGAGACCATGGATACCATTGGGGGAACGCCACTTTGCTACGTCTATGAGTCGTGGTGATAAAATATGAGGCATTCATGAATAGATGAAATTGAGCTTTCTAGATGTGTGTTTTGAGGTGCCTGTTGTACAGAACAACCAGTTATCCCAAGGAAATACAGATTCAAACGCTCGCTACAGTCGTGAGTTGACACTGCTGATGCTGGTGCTGCTTTCACTTGTGCAAACTTGTCCGGAGAGTGTGCCGTAAGTATGCATGACGCATTGAGTTTACAATGCGTAGGAGCCTTGCCATGCCATCTCAGGTAAAGTTACTGTAATACCTAAGATGAACGGAGAGGATGGTAGCGGAAGGGAATGAGATGAATGATGGGCATGGGGATAGAAAGGACGGCTGTCATACTAACTTTGTGTCGGCCGGCTTCAGGTTTGCTCTTTGCCTGAGCGAGTGTGACACAATCTGCCGCAATTTAATACTTAACTCGACTATTCGGACCGCCAAAACACACTAGCACTCTTTGTTGCTCAATCTGTTCTATCAGTTGTAATTATTATATACTGATGGTCGCCCTTTATCACTTTCGACGGTGGAACGATGTTGGGGGATACCGTACGAGGAAATCTGAGAACCAAGTTGTGTATCAATATCTACAGAGGAATGTTACTATAATCAATTATGTATCCATAATCACTGAGACCCATCCTCTACATTTGCGGCTTCCATCGTCTGTTACGTCTCGATATATACAAACGGAATCCCTACCGGGGCGCGGATTTCGACCTCGTCAACCGCTTCAGCCGAGGCCATGGGCGCGCCGTTCAACAACGTGACATCCCGCGACTCCCCGGCGCTCAGGTGACCATCCTTCCTGGGCGAAACCGCCTCGACCTTGCCGCCGCGGCGCTGCTGCTCCTCGCGCGTCTCCTCGGCTTCTGCCTCCAAACGCTCTCGTTCCATGAGGTCAAAGAACGCCTGCGGGTCGGACAGGTCGATGTCGTCGTCTTCGAAGACGTGGACAACTGAGGAAAGGGAGGTGGGTCAGCTTTAAGATTATCCATAGCTAAATTATGTGTCTAGGCAGAGAGGTAGGTAGAGAGAGTGGGAAACTGGTAATAGTTACTTTTCATGTCCTCTTCAACCGTGGAGTCGGTAGAGCGCTTCGTGCTGCCGCTGGCAGGAGCTGCGCCTGATCCGAAGTCTATCTTGCAGCGAGAAGCGCCGTTCAAATCTTGCCATCCTCGTACTATGTCGAACGGGAGTAAAAGGGTCGTCAGCGATATACTGTGATGAGGTGGAATGACTCCTCCGATTGTTGGCTCGTGGTGACTTACTAGACTGCCGCTTCCTTTTGAGGCAGAGCCCGTTAAAATCGGCTGTGCTTCCTTGCTTCGGGTTTTTGTAATAGGCATCCTGGCCGAAAATATTGACGCCGCAAACGACGGACGAGTAGCCATTGTCGGTCTTAAATTGGTACGCCTTGTTGAATTTCTTCCCGGTGGCATCCCACCACGCAGAAGCTGGGTCGCCGCTGTCAATGATCGAGAAAGTGTAGTTGCGCTTGAATACCCATGATTCCTTGTCGGATTTTCCCTGGAGTCACGGTGTGTTAGTCTCATAGTCAAGCTTTGGTCGCTAGAGGAACACCACTGAAGGTTTCTGTGTTACTCACCACCCAATTCGAGGAGTCATAGCCAACCGGAATAGGTTGTTTGTTTGGATAATTGGACATGCGTTGCGTCGCAGATCCTTTAACACTTTGGTTGGTGAACCAGACTGCGATTGTTGGCGGTGCATCGTCAGCCCCGCGTGTCACGAATGGCGTGCGAGAGTTTTGGGAAGCTTACATTTCATAGCGTTCATATCTTGAGTGCCCCAGTACACCCAAGCGTCCTTTCGGTCGTCCAGCTTCTCAATTGATGGCTCCATCTTCCCAACATTCTGTTGTAAGAAGCTCAACATAGCTGTGTGAAGTGAGGGGCGAGCCAATTAGCACGCGGACAAGCAATCGTAGCAGAGTTGCCACAGAAGACAGATTTGGCAAGGATTGGCGGAGAGAAAAGAATGCAGGAAAGAGTTACATACCAATGCAGGTGCCTCCTAAGCCGTTATGTGCGCTAGGAATGCACAACTGACTCCGGCTACCGGAGTCTTTGAATAGGCCGCCCTCTTCACTTGATGCCCAAGGAAACTCGTCACACTCGAGTTTCATCTCTGACCCACTGTAACCGACTGCCTTGTGCAAAGCGGCTGTTTTGGAGGCACAGTAACCAGAGGGACACTGAGCTAACCGCCGCGCAGTGACAGCCTTTTTTTGGTCATCATTGTAGGGGAAGGCCTGCGTTAGGGTCATGGGAAGCCCAGAGACACTTTTGTATCCCTGGCACATGGCTTCCGTTGTCTGATATGTACCTGCCAGGGTCAAGACTTGAAGGGGAGGAAACGCGCCACAGTTGACTAGCATGAATCTTGTTAGCGATAGGTTGCCTAGGGATTATCAGCATATGCCCAACTCACATCGCATCTCGGGCAATCTGATATCAGCTGAGTCGCCTGCCGGACACTTGAGTGGCTGGGCGAATTGCGGCTTGTTCGGGTCTGGGACGCATGATTGTCAGTTCATTATTTCTTGGTGCTCCCTCACCACCTCGACCGATCCGTGCGCGGTCACATCAGATTAGGGGCTTGGTATGCAAACACGTACCCAGATTCTGGTTACCATCTGCACGCTTGTATAAGTAATCCTCACCGAGAAGCGAATCCATAGCAATAGTCTCGTTATCGTACCGGCCACCATCAACCGTGCGCTTGGTATTGGCTGTCAGGGGGATAGAACCCTCCTGCGAGTAGATGGTGACCCGTCGGTCCGGGTTGTAGGCGTTTCGGTCGCCTAGAGACCAGTCCAACCATTCGAGGACCACAGCCTTGGCTTTGTATCCGAGATTATAGTAGAAATAGGCGGCGTACTGGTAATCGAAGCTTCCTGTGTTGGTGCTAACTTTCCCTGTTGCCCAAAACTGAAGCATTCCCATCATATAGGCTGTCACTTGGGCGTCGACCAAGGCACGACCCCCTGTCCACGTGCCGCCACCGATCTTGATGCCGACGTTGGCCTGCCAGTCATAGTAAGCTTGATAATCCTTTCCTGCTCCACGAGCGAGGAACTCCGTGAGAACACATTGTGAGCAGGGATAACACATACCTCCGGCTGGACCAATATGTCAAGCTCCGCAGAGACTTGAACACCTGCCTCAAATGTGGGTGCTACTTCAGTACCAGGTGGATGCTTGGGGGCTTCCTTGAGGTCAAGGTCGAGATACTCGTCATACTCGTCAATACTGTTGTCGTTCTGGGGCCAATACGCCTGAGACTTTCCAAAGTTTACCGTCGCACCGGCTTTGGCCTCGCCGTGAATGTTGATATATCCTTTAACCTGCAGTAGATGGTGAGCCTCTTCAAGTCGCTGATGAAAGACAAGGGGTTATGCGGGCGCTGGGGATTTCTTTTACTCACCTGTCCGTAAATGTCTAGCGTTGGCCCGACTGCAGCAATGCCCTTGACTGCTAGACCCGGGTAGCCGATGGTGTCAATGATCCTCTTCCGCTCGGACTGGTACCTCATCTCCGCATTTCCCGTTAACTTTAACATGACCGTGGCCTCCGGCTCGATGCCGAAGTAGAAGAAGACGTCAGGCTTCGACGGCGGGATGAAAGTACCCGAAAAGTAGTATGCGTAGGTCGCCTGCATGGTTACCTCTGCCTGTAGGTCCATGCGCAAGTTGGCCGACCACGACCTGCCCGGGCAGCCCCAGCTGGCCTTAAAGAGGTTGATCTCATCGGCCCACTGGAGAGGCAAGTCGCCCTTCTCGCCCTTGCGGACGGTGGTGAGCTTCTTGAGCCAATCGCGAAAAACTCCCCACCATCGTTTGTCGAGCTTGCTCTCATTATCTGAAACGTCTGTCGTTGCCTCAATCGGGTAACCTTCAATCGGCACTGTGGTCTTGATAACCTCGGCGTTGCGCCGCTTGAGTCTCTTGTCGGTCTTCTCGCCCCTCCGGACGCGGTCGCGGAAGCGTCTCATGTCCAATTTCCCGTCATTCGTAATAGCGCGCTTGATACGGCTTGGTTTGCTGTCACTCGCCTCGGAGTTCGTCAGCTCGTCCCAGTAGCCCAGCAAATTGGTGTAGTCAACCCGCATCTGAACGGGTCCCCGGTCCTGTCGGGCTAGGTGGAAGTTGTAGTCGACCTTGACCTCGTATACCGGGTTCTCGTGTAGTCCATCAAGGGAGCGGTGCTTGAGGTGATGCAGAGGGAGCGGGTAGTCCTCGCCCGCGAGCTTCATAGAGACGATGCGAGCAAACGGTCCCTCGCCGACGTGGTGCGGGAGTTTAATGATGGTGTCCTCGACACCGCCTTGCCAGACTGCTTCGCATTGTTCAGATCCAGGCGGGTAGTTACAGTAGACCATGAACGTTTCCTCCGTGTCTAGCGCATTGTCAGTCGTTTTCCACCATTTGGGGGGATGCCCAAGGAGTTTCAAGTTATGGTTCGGGAGTAGAACAAATTCCTACTAGAAATTCTTTGGGCATATAGGTGCCCTGGGAGTTACAGGGGAAAATAAAGGGTTTGTGAAGTACTTACGTTCGAAGACGTTGTCGAGGATGGTCTGATTCCTAGTGAAGATCTCTCGCTTCACCTTTGGGATACTTGCTGTCCGTCGCACAACGGTGTGAGAGTCGTCGAAGTTGTCATCAATGGCCTCCTTCTCGCCGTTGAGCATCATAAAACCATAGGCATCTGTGCCATCCTCCTTGTCAGACCGTATCGGGTCTTCATCGTTGTTGCTATACAGGTCGTCATATGCCCATATCGCCTTATCCGCCTTGGGGTCGTTGAAGTTGAGCTCCCAGAGTTTATCTGGGTCGACCGGCCACTTGGCATTCCAAATGGATGGCGGGTCGCAGCATAATGGGAAATGTAGGTCGTAATCGTACGGGGACAGGCGCCAGGTGTTGGCGCAGTCTACCGTGTTAATTCCAGCGTTGAGTTTGGATGCTGGAGGATCGAGGGCATCTGCAATTTGGATCTGGGTCGATCTGCAGGGTTGAGTATAGCACAGGACGTCTGGCGAAAGGCTGGTGACTGGGGGTGGGGGATCATTTGACCAATTGCAGTTGTTGAAGCTGCGACCCTTGGGGCAGCAAAACGCGCTCTTGAACGGCTCCATCAGGGGGCTTCCTTTGTCTCCAGAGACGGGAGAGACATATTCCTCTCTACAAAGGCCCTTCCCGTCGGGTTTGTTGTATCTGAAGGCTTGGTAGTCATAGCCGGCTGGGCACGTCGGCTTCTCAGACGGCGACAGCGGGCCTTGGCAGTCGTTCCAGAAGCAGTCATCGATTAACTTGGTCCCCTGGCAGCAGAGGGTCCGCACGCCATAGACACATGTCCCCGTATCTCCCGTGGCGGTCAGGGCTGTATCAATGTTGAGCAAAAAGGTGCCGGCGCCGCATTTCCCGTCGCAGCCGATCTCGTTCCGCTCGGGCGCGCCGTTCCATTCACAGTTCTTGGGCATGGATGCTTTCGGGCAGCAAATGCGCCGATACCACCCCTTCGCGCATCCTCCCAACCAGAAACGTGGTTTGGACTGCTGCGGAGTGTGTGCTATGTCCACAACCATGTCTCCGTCATCACAGACCTGATTCGAATCTTGCTGTTCCTTTGAGCCGTCGGTGCATCTTTGCGTGACATAACAATCCTGGCCGGTATACTGGCCGAAGAGATCGTGAAGCTTCTCTGCCGAGTCTTCGTCAAGGCCATGAAGCTGCAGGTCTGAAAAGTCGCCGAACAGTTCATTCATTGCCTGCCAGTCGCTAGTGTCTTGGTCAATGGCCCAAACCATGAGTCCACTAAGACACCGCTGTGACAGGTGTTTCAGCTTGTCTTGGAAAGACTGCCTGTCGTCGTATGACACCCATTGGTCACCGCCGAAGACGTTGTACTTAACCGTGGTCTTTGGGTCGTAGTGCGTGGATACATCGAGCGACTTGTTCCGGCTTGCTATTTCGGAGTAGGTGAGGATGCCAGCCTCCCCGGAACACGATCCTGGAATGCCTCCTGCAGCAAACTCACAGACGCCATTGGGCTCGTAACAGTTAGGATCAGCCATGGTGAACGCACGGCCGTAGAAACCAAAGCCCAAGACCACATTTTCAGGCTTAATACCGTTTCTCCAGAGCAAATCAAGACCTTGGTCGATCTCATCCCAATTCGTATGTCCTCTAAGATAGGGACCAGTGTAGTTATTTTTCATGTCCCACATGCCGTGAATATCGTATGACATGATATTGAAGTAATCGACAGATCTCTCCATAGTCTCAAGGTTGAAGCCACGAAGATACCAGAAGCTCGTAGGGAGGGTTACCGAGATCTCCCAGCCACTGCCTTCATCATCAAACCTGCTCTTTAGCTCGCCAAGGAACTGGTTGAAAAGCAAATTGTCGCCGTCGGTACCTCCGCGGTCAATAGCATTGGGGTATTCCCAGTCAATATCTACACCGTCGAGGCCGTAGGTGCGTAGGTAGTCGACGATAGAGTTGATAAAGGTCGCCCGACCGTCAATTGAATGGACCATGTCGGAAAAATACGTGGCCGTTGGTGCATCGTTGAACGTCCAGCCTCCAATGGCAATATTGATGCGGAGATCTGGATACAAGATCTTCCTCAGGACAGTTCGCTTGACCCAGTCGGAGTATTCGTCCTTCAACTTGAAGTTGCTGCCAAAATTGATGAAGGCCAGGTTCAAATGGGTCAGCGGGGCAAGTGGTAGGGACTCTGGCTCCTTAACGTTGCAATCCCTGTCCTTGGTGAAGAGCTCGTAGTACGCAATACGCCTCTTGTAAGTCAGGGGGTCCGCATTTACAGAACACTCTGACGGGCGGCTAGTTTCAAACGGCGTCAGTCAATTGTTCCTAAAGGGGGGAGGAGGCCCAGCGAGAGCAAGCCCGCCTGCTAAAGGAGCTTAGATGACGGTTGCACTTACCCAGGATCACCGCACCCGCCTCCAAGCGAGTTTTTCTGGCATCCGTCTCCGCAGAATTCTTCAGTACTACCGCAGAACCCGAACTTGCTAAGTAGACACAAACTGTTAGTCGCTTGACACGGCCAGCAGGAGGAGTGAGTGCCAGACGGGATAGCAAACTACCTGCAGCAAACATTGATAGGACAGTCGTGATTTTTGGCCAACGCATACTCGCCGCACTCGGCTGTGGCGTTGCAGTTTGAGAGACACCCATCCCCGCAGTGCTCCTTAGTGAAGCCACAGATGCCGCTGGAGCTGCAGCAGCCGGTGATGCAAGGCGAATCAGCGCTACATGGCGCGTTTTGCTGGGCAGAGACTCTCGGGGAACTCAGGAGAAAGACAAGGCAGAAGAAAAGACAAGTGATAGCGGATAAAGGAGCGAAATGGCCGCGTCGCGGCCCACGCAAAGAGTCCATAGCCAGAGCAGGTTCCGAGATGGCCTAGCCCCGAAGACAGAGAGGAAGACCAAGGAGGGTCGAGTGGGAGAGGAAGTGGTTGACCGAGGCCGCGTCTCGCTCTTCCCACGCCGGGCTGGGGGACATATATGCCGGTTAACCCTATTAACACGCTGGAAGAGGAACATATTCCTCTAGGGCGAGCCAGAGAGAACAATGCAACTAGAATGCATGCCAATGGCTCAACCCCCTGCCAGCTGCATATGCGATTACAAGGGTTGATATTTATCAAGGCGACACGGGACAACATCCTCGCTGCCAAGGCCTGCGGGCCCCGTGATTTGGTAGGATTCGAATCATGTTAAAAATGGATGGTACCTTGCAGGTGTTACGGAGCCCTTGGCGCCGTTGGAATTGATCTGGCCACCCAAAACTTATTGGACCTCCGTCCTGACGACAGAGCCAGCCGCAATCTGAAGGGTCCGCATGTGCTCCCCAGCCGCTTCCCAAGCACTGGCCGTTGTATCGCGCTCCTTCGACTCCTTCGGGGAGCCACGTCAGCTGACAGTACCAAATGTCGAGGAAACCGTAGCATTCTCAGATCCCCAAAGTACCTGGGTATACCCTCCCAATCCCCAGTCTTCCAGCTGTGTGGTCCTACAGGGCACAATTTACGTCATCTTGAAGCAGCCCAGGGACAACGGAAACAGCGCCGTGGCTGTTACTGGCGCGGTGGGGTTGCGCGCGTCTATTCAACTTGGTTGCCTAGTAGTAGGACGCTAGTAATACGGAACTATCCGAATTGAAAAGACCCAAACAAACTCCTTCACGGCCATCAATCCTCCTGCGTCGACTTCCCCCTTTCTCATCCTGATAGCACCAACCTGTCGTCATTCACCACCCCCTATCCAGTCTCACCACGATCTTACACAACCAGCCCTCAGTAGCAATTTAATCGAGATTTGATAATGTCTAGCCAAGACGAACAGGATATCACTCCGCCGTGGGGTTACCTAGTGGCCGAGCAGTATCTAATCGTAGGTGCTTCCCCTTCGCCGGAATAGTATCAGAACCCCCCCCCCCCAAAAAAAAAAAAAAAAAAAAAAAAAAAAAAAAAAAAAAGAGAAACACAAAAAAACGTACCTT